>Ga0307488_10000438_pt1 | contig 33966 bp, 12 predicted proteins | sample SB02metaG_FD_202248 | JGI IMG/M metagenome (GOLD analysis project Ga0307488, IMG submission 202248) | Sea-ice brine microbial communities from Beaufort Sea near Barrow, Alaska, United States - SB 0.2 | ecosystem: Environmental > Aquatic > Marine > Coastal | place: USA: Alaska | collected...
TTTATGAAGGAACTTTTCTTACTAAACAATTTTTAGTTGATTCATCCTTAAATCAAAACTTTATTCTTAATAATTCATTTATTGATACTTCAACAATAAAAGTATATGTAAAGAAAGAAGGGGAATCTGGATTAGGAATAGAATATAAATTAATTAATAATATTACTAATGCTACAGGAACTTCTTTTGTTTATTTGATACAAGAAGTTCAAGATGAAAAGTATGAACTTTTATTTGGTGATGGTTTAATTGGAAGAAAACTAGAGACAGGAGAAATAATCACTGTAAATTATCTTGTTACTAGTGGAAAAGAAGGTAATGGTGCGAATAGATTTTCATTTTCTGGAAATATAGTTGATAGTGATGACAATACAATTTCTCCAGAACCATTTACTGTAACTACAAACCAATCATCTGCGAATGGTGGAGAGATTGAATCTATAGATTCTGTTAAATATTTTGCCCCAAGAATATATTCTGCACAGAATAGAGCAGTTACTGGAAGAGATTATGAGTCAATTATAAAAACAATATATCCAGATACTGAATCCGTATCTGTTGTTGGTGGTGAAGAATTAGATCCTCCAGAGTTTGGGACAGTTCAAATTTCAATTAAACCTAAAAATGGATTTTTAGTATCCGAGTTTAATAAATCTAGAATTTTATCACAACTTAAGCAATATTCAATATCGGGAATCAATCAAAAAATTATAGATCTTAAAATTTTATATGTTGAGATTAACTCATTTGTTTATTATAATGATTCGATGGTATCAACATCTGAAGATTTAAAATCTAAAATAATTAATTCACTTACAAATTATTCTGAATCGACCAACTTGAATAAATTTGGAGGGAGAATTAGATATAGTCAAGTATTGCAAACTATTGACAACACGGATACTTCCATAACATCAAATATTACTAGAGTTACGATAAGAAGAAATTTATTTGCACTACTTAATCAATTTGCACAGTATGAATTGTGTTTTGGAAATCAGTTTCATGTTTCTGAGGATGGAAGAAATATCAAATCTACTGGGTTTAGAGTATCTGGAGAGAATGATATTGTTTATTTGACTGATATACCAAATGCCGATAAAAAAAATGGAATTCTTTCGATTGTTAAAAATTTATCAGATGGAACTATACGAGTTGTTGCAAAATCTGTAGGAACAGTTGATTATGTAAAAGGTGAAATTAATTTAGGAACATTAAATATTACATCAACCGTTAAACCAAATAATGTTATAGAGATACAAGCATTTCCAGAATCAAATGATATTGTCGGATTAAAAGAACTTTATATCAATTTTGACATTGGAAAAAGTAAAATAAATATGATTAAGGATGTTATTTCATCTGGAGATGAAATATCGGGTACAGTCTTTAACAGAGATTTTTACACATCAAGTTATTCAAACGGAAGTTTAATCAGAGAGTAATATGATACAAACTGGAATTGAATCTAGAGTCAAGATTCAGGACATAATTTCTAATCAATTACCGAAATATGTTTTGGATGAAAGTCCAAAGACATTAGATTTTTTAAAACAATATTATATTTCTCAAGAGTATCAAGGTGGCCCTGTTGATATTGCAGAAAACCTTGACCAATATTTAAAAGTAGATAATTTAACTTCAGAAGTAGTTGTAGGATTTACAACTTTATCCTCCGACATCGGATCTGATGATAGCACAATTAGTGTTCCTAATACAAAAGGATTTCCTGAACAATATGGACTGTTAAAGATTGATGATGAAATTATAACATATACTGGAATTACTACAAACACTTTTACTGGATGTATTCGTGGTTTTAGTGGAATTACTAGTTATCATAATGATCTAAATGCAGAAGAATTAGTATTTTCAGATACAACTGCTGATTCCCATACTTCAAATTCCTCAGTAGAGAATTTAAGTTCTTTATTTTTAAAAGAATTTTATAAAAAATTAAAATCTACATATACTCCTGGATTTGAGAACAGAGTTTTTAATTCCGAATTAGATGTTGGAAACTTTATAAAAGAATCTAGATCATTTTACGAATCTAAAGGCACTGATGATTCTTTTAGAATATTATTTAATGTGTTATTTGGAGAAACTCCAAGAATAATCAATCTTGAGGAATATCTAATAAAAGCATCAGATGCAAGGTTTATTAGAAAAGAAATATGCATTGCCGAAGCTATTAGTGGTGACCCTGCAAAAATAATTGGACAAACATTAACAAAATCAACAGATCTTACAACTAATGCTTCCATATCTTCAGTTGAAATATTTACAAGAGATCAAAAGATATATTATAAAGTAGGGTTATTTGTTGGATATGGTGACAATAGTAATGTTCAAGGTAATTTTATAATTACTCCTAACTCAAAAGTTTTGGAGAATGTCAGTATTGGTGCTTCTGTAATATCTGTAGATTCTACAATTGGATTTGGACAGACTGGAACAATATATTCTGGAAATAATACTATTACATATATTGATAAGAGTATTAATCAGTTTTTAGGATGTTCTGGAGTTGTTGATAACATTACTGCCACAGATAATATTTTTTCGGATGATACATATTTTTCCTATGAAGACGGAGATATAACAAAAAAAGTTGTTCTCAGGTTGACGGGAATTCTTTCAAATTTTGTTCAAAAGTCGGATTCAATTTCTGTCAATGAGGGACAAATCTTAGGAGTTAAGAGTATTGGAACTTTAATTGAAAATCCAGAACAAAATAAAACATATACGGAAATTTTTGCAAATTCTTGGATTTACAATACTAGTTCTTCAATAGAAGTTGATAGTTTTATTGGAGGATCAAATCCAACTGGTGTTGTATTAAAAACTTCTGTTGATAGATCTCAATTGAAAAAAGGTGATCGAGTAGAATTTATAGATGAACAAACAAATAATATAATATACCCCACAGATACTTCAGATGTACCTTTTGTGAGTGCTGATATTACATCTAATTCAGTTTTTATAGGAAATCTAAGTTCTTTCTCTCCAAATGATGGGCAATCTATAAAATTGAGAAGAAAAATTAATAAGGCAAATAGTGCTTCTGTTGATTTCAAATATCAAAATAATAGTATTATTTCTGATGTTCAGAACATGTATGTTGATGATAATAATTTTGCATACATAGCATCAAATTCACTTCCATCCTGGGGGAATGAACTTACAAATTCATATGCATATCAAATAAAAGAAAAAATCAAATCGGCATCAATCTCTTCTTCTTCTGGAAATATTGTTGATTTAGATATTAATACCGGTCTATATTCTACTATTTTCTTTGATACTCCTGTTCCGTTTATAAGTGGAGAAAAAGTTCAATATACTTCATCTGGAGAAATTTTAAAGGGATTGGAAGATGAGTTTTATTACATTAAGATTGTACCTAATAGTGACGGTAAAAAAATAAAACTTTATAGCTCTCCTTCCTTTTTAACTTCTGATGCAAATGCTGTTCAATTCAAATCAACTACTTCAGTATTAGAAACTCATACTTTTACTTTATATTCTCAAAAATCAAGAATAATAAATCCTCAGAAAATTTTAAAGAAATTTACTTTAAATCCCAATATTAAAGATGGTATTGGAGAAGAAACAGTACCAGGATCGATTGGAATGTTGATTAATGGTGTTGAGATTTCTAATTATAAAATTTTTGATAAAGTTTATTATGGTCCAATAAAAGAAGTTAAAGTTTTGAATGGTGGATCTAATTTTGATGTTATTAATATTCCGTATATAGGACTATCTACTAGTGCTGGAACGACATCTTTAGTTTTGCCAGTTATAACTGGAACAGTAACAGATATTCTTGTAGATAAACAAGATTTTGATATTAAAGAGATATTGTCAGTTAATGTTACTGGTGGAAACGGATCTGGAGGATCTTTCGAACCAGTATTAAATAAAAGAAGAAGGGAAATATTATTTGACGCAAGATTAACTACGCAGGGTGGTGGTATAAGTACAACCACTAATCAATTAACATTTTTTAATGACCATAATATTTCTAATGGGCAACAAATTACCTATAGAAATAGTGGTAACAATAGTGTTGTGGTTGGAACAGGAACATCTACATTATCTGACAATGCAAATTATTTTGCAAAAGTTGATAATAACAAAACAATACAATTATTCAATACTTTTGATGATTATTCAAATGAAACTAATCAAATTTCTTTTGCAACCACTTCAGTAAGTGGGATACATAAGTTTTTAACAGAATCAGCAACAAATACTATTTCAGAAATAAAAATTATAGATGGTGGATCATTTACAAATAGAAAACTATTAGTCAAACCAACAGGAATTTCCACTTCGCAAAATACTATAAACTTCAATAATCATGGATTTTTGAGTGGAGAAATTGTAGAATATTCGGCTGTTGTTGGATTAGGAATTACACAACCACAAACTATTTCTGGATTAACTACAACTAATCAATATTTTGTTTTAAGAAATGATGAAAATTCTTTCAGAGTGTGTGATGCTGGTATTGGAGGAACAAATACTACGAATTATAATCAAAATAATTTTGTAAAATTATCTTCTGTTGGAACTGGTTTTCAACAGTTTAAATATCCGGATATAAAAGCAAATATTGAGTTTACAACAGTTGGTATTGGAACATCAACACAAATCCAATCCATAATTGCAACACCAATTGTTAAGGGATCTATCCAAGAAATTTATGTTTATGAACCAGGAACTGGATATGGATCAAATATTTTAAATTTTGAAAAGAAACCTTCTTTCACAATTAAAAATGGTAGAGATGCTCAAATATATCCTATTATAGTTAATGGATCTATTAATGATACAAATATACAATTTGGTGGATATGAATATTTTTCAACTCCAGATTTAATAGTTTCGGATCCAACTAATGCAGGAAATGGTGCTAAGTTAAGAGCTATAGTTACTAATGAAAGAATAACTGGTGTAAATATTATTAACGCAGGAATAGGGTACTCTACTTCCAGCACAATTAAAGTCGTTCCTAGTGGAACTGATGAAATTTTAGATGCATCTATCAGAGAACTTACTTGCAACCAAGTCGAAAAATTTAATACACCACAATACGAAATATTAAAAGATGTAAATGATGAATTATCATATTCAGTATCTGGATATTTTAAAGATTTACAATCTTCATTTGATGATACTGACTTAACTTTATCTAATATTATTGGATGGGCATATGATGGAAATCCTATTTACGGACCATATTCGGTTGTAGATCCTGATAATGTGAGTTCTGGTATTAAGACCATGACATCTGGTTATGTAAAAAATATATCCAATGTTCATGATAGGCCATCAACATCGGATTTTTCTTTAGGATTTTTTGTTGAAGATTATAGTTTTAATAGTCAAAATGGCAATCTCGATAAAAATAATGGAGCATTTGTAAAGACAAAAGATTTTCCAAATGGAGTATATGCATATTATGCATCTATAGATTCTATTACAGGAGAACCACAATTCCCATACTTTATTGGAAATTCTTTTAGATCAAATACAATTGATGAAAATCAAAGTTTAAATCAAGAATTTGATTTTAATAATTCATCACTTTCGAGAAATACTTTAGGATACAAAATTCTAGAATCGAATTCTAGTAATGATTTTCTTATTGAGAATGATACAATTAAACAGCAACAAATAAGTGTAGATCACATTAGTGATGGATCAATTTCTGGCATTTCTATTATCAATAGTGGAGATAATTATAAAGTAAATGATTTGCTTAATTTTGATAACAATGATACTAATGGTGGGGGAATTTATGCTAAGGTTTCATCTTTAAAAGGAAGAGGTATTGATAGAATTGATACTTCATATGAAGTTTATAATGATGCAGTATTTACTTGGAGGGGAGATGATAAAGTAAATATAACAATTTCTCCTTTCCATACACTATTAGACAACGATTATATCTCAATATCCGGATTTAGTACTTCAAATCTTTCCATATTAAATGGATTTTATAAAATTAATGTACCACCTATTCCAAATGTAGGATTAACGACAGAAATTGTATCATCTGGAGCAGCTACAACAGAAATATATGTAACACAGGTTCCACCGGGAGTTTCTGTTGGTAGTAGTGTTGGAATTGGAACTGAAACTTTAGAAATTTTGAATGTATATCCAGACAAAAATGTTTTTAGGGTAAATAGAGGTCTTCCTGGAACTGGACATACTATAGGAGTTGCAGTATCATTTAAACCAAAAACATTTCTAATTGATAAAAAGGTAGATTATTTTGATTCTAAAGTGAATAATAGAGTTTACTTTAATCCGCAAGAATCGGTTGGTTTCGGAACAACAGCAGGAATTGGACGTAAAGTATCATATTCTTTTGGAGAAGAGATAATTACGGGGTCTATTCCTACACAAAGAATTAGTATTAAAAATCATCCTTTCGAAACTAATCAAAGAATTACATTTAGTCAAAATGGTAATTCTGTCATTTCAATTTCAACATCTCCTACAGGAACACAATTTGATTTGCCAACAACAGTTTATGTAGTTAATAAATCTCCAAGTACTATTGGTATAAAAACTTCTTTGACTTCTGATGAAGTTTTCTTTGTAGGAGGAGGTGATAATGTTGACGATTATTATTTCGATACTAATAACATACAAAAACTTGGAAAAGTTGAGAAAATTTTATCAACTGTTTCAATATCAACTTCTCATTATCATGGACTAATTAAAGGTGATTCGATTACTATGGATATAAATCCTAATCTTTCTGTTGGTATTGGAACTTCTATATCAGTAAGATTAAATAGGAATTTAACCACAAATAATTTGCAGATTAATCCTATAGGATTTAACTCTTTAGGAATTAATACAATTTCAAATCAAATTAACATTGAAAATCATGGTCTAGAAACTGGAGATAAAGTATATTACGAATCTGATTCAGTAGCTTCTGGTTTAGATACTGGATCATATTTTGTATATAGGGTCAATTCAGATAATATTAAGTTAGGATATAGTAATATTAATGTAAGTCAAAATCCACCAGTAGTTGTAAGTATTGGTGGAACTGGGGGATCATCTCAAACTATATCTTTAATTAATCCAAGAATACAATCAGTATCAAATAATAATTTAGTATTTGATCTTACCGATTCTTCTTTAGAAGGATATTTATTTAAACTTTATTATGATAGAGATTTTAATAATGAGTTTATATCAACAGGTTCTACAGAAACTTTTAGTATATCTAGTGTTGGAACAATAGGAATAACTACTAATGCTTCAATTACTATTAATAGTAGTCCCGAATTACCTAAAAAACTTTATTACTCTTTAGAGAAATCTGGGTATATAAGTTCTTCTGATAAAGATGTAAACAATTTTTCAGAAATTTTATTTATTGATAGTGCATATAATAAAACTTATAATGTTTTTGGTGTAGGATCAACTACGTTTCAAATTTCTTTACAAGAATCTCCAGAAAAATTGACATACACTTCTTCTGAGTGTGACAATTTGGAATATACAACAACTTCAACATCAGCATCTGGCCCAGTAAATAATGTTAAAATTATATCTGGTGGATCTCAATATAAAAAATTACCTTCACTTTCAAATGTCAGTACAATAAATGGTAAGAATTTATCCGTTTCTTTAAAATCTGATAGTATTGGTTTAGTTAAAGAAACTAGAACTATTAATGAAAAATTTGAGTATTCTTCAGATAAAACTTTAAACCCAAAAGCTTTTATATCTCCAAAAATTGTTTTAAAAGATTCAAATACAATTGGTATTATAACTGTAACTTCTGGTGGATCTGGATACACATCACCACCAACGATTGTCATTATTAATAATGACACAAGATCTGAAGTAAAAAATGGAGTGATTGAGGCAAAACTGACTGGTAATTCAGTTAGTGAGTTAATTATTGATGTTCCACCTAAGGGAATATCTGATCAATCAGCAGAACTTTTTGCCATTAATAATACTAATGGAATTAGTATTAAAAAAGTTAATTCTGAAGAAAATACTGGAATTTTCACATGTATTCTTACAACACCATCTTTAGGATTTGATGAAAATGTTTTTTCTGTGGGTGAAGAAGTTTTTGTAGAAGGAATACAAAAGTCTAGCACTACTGGAGATGGATTTAATTCTAGCGATTATGGGTATAAATTCTTTAAAGTTGTAAAATATGAAAATAAATTGACACCTGGATTACTTGATGATCAAGTTACCATTAGTATTGTAGGATTAGGAACAAATGTAGGAGTTGCAAAAACAATTCAAGATTCATCTGGAAGTATTACTGCCAAGAAAAATTATCCAACTTTTTCATTATTATTATCTCCATCAGGATTTGAAATTGGTGAGAGATTAATATCTGATGGTATTGAAACAGATCTTATAGTTACTGATTATGATGATTCAGGATCACTTAAAGTGCTTGGAACATATGATCTTTCTGTTAATGAAACAATTGTCGGTAAATCTTCAGGAAATATTTCTATTATAGAATCTTTAATACCTTATGATGGAATTTTTGAAATTAAATTTTCTAATAGAAAGAATCAAGGTTGGGAAAATCAAACTGGAAAATTGAGTGAAAATTATCAAGTTCTTGCAGATAATGACTATTATCAAAATCTTTCATATTCTATTAAGAGTAAGCAGCAGTGGAATGATATTAGAACATCTGTCAATAGTTTAGTTCATTCAATTGGTATTAAAAATTTCGCAGATACAGAAATTATTTCTGATGGAGATGGAAGAGTTGGAATTGAGAGTTCTTCTGATTCAACGACTATTATAAGAGATTATATTAATGAAAAGAGAGTTGACACTATCAATAATTTTGATTTTGTAAGAGATGTAGATTTAGTAGTAAATAAATCCAAATTCTTAAAGTTGAAAAACAAAAAACTTACAAATTATTCCGAATCAATATCTAATGTTGGATTAAAAATTGATGATATTAAAGAACAATTTTCTAATTTTGAAGATGAACCTTTACCATATATAAACCTCCTAAAAATTAATGATGATATTTCTTACAATAACTATCTTTTTAAAGTTTCTGATGTAAGTGGAAAAAATCAAGTTCAATTAACAAGTTTATTGTTCCTAAACAATTCACTCAATAATAATATTGCTGTTTTAGAAAACCAATCCTTAGTTAATGTAGGATCTGGATTTACTACAATTAATGGAGATCAATATGGAGACTTTTCAGTAGAAATTGATGAGTTTGATGATAAGTATGTGAGATTTACTCCTAAAGATGCTTTTAATACTGAATATGATATTAAGTATATTGATAAAAAATTTAATAATGAAAATATTGGAGTAGGTACGACATCAATAGGATTTATTGACATAACTTCTCGTAGTCAAGAAATTCTCACAGGTGCTACAACCAATATTATTGGAGTTTCAACAAATAAATTTACATCTTTCCATGTCAATGCACAAGTTTATAAAGAAGTTACTAATGAAATGAATTTTGTAGAGTTGTATGTAACTCATGATGGGACAGATACAAATATTTCAGAATTCTATTTTGACACTGAAGACTTTTCGAGATCGTCTAATCTTTTAGGATATTTTGATTCTAATATAGATTCTGGATCGTTTAATTTAAATTACACTAATGATACAGATCAAGATGTAATTGTTAAAACACATATAGTTGGATTTGGAACAAAAAATCTATTAGATTCTGTTGGAATTGGAACATTTAGATATAAGTTACTAAATCAACCAGAAGGTAGTGAAAGATCTGCAATTTATGAATCTGGAGTATCTACGACTACTTCTGGTGTTTCTACTTCTTTCTTGAGATTGAATAAGAATAATTTTGATTCTGCAAGATCTTTAGTTGAAGTTAGTATTGGATCCACAAAATCAATCCATCAAGTTATGATGGTTCAAGATAATACTGATATTTACACTCAACAATATTCATTACTGTCAATAGGAAGTACAAGTGGAGAGTCCACTCCACTAGGAGTAGGAACTTTTGGAGGAGAATATTCTGGGGATGATGTTTTAGTTAAGTTTTATCCAGATTCTAATTTTACTGGAGATATAAGAATTAATTCTTATAGTGAGTGTTTATACACTATAATTGATATTATAAATCAGGCACCAAATCTTATATACGGCAATTCTATTGAAACAGTAAATACCAAATCATACTTGGCAATTAATGGAGATAGAATTAATAAAGAAGATTTTGTATTGAGATCAAAAACTACTCCAATTTTTGCAAAATCATTTGACCCTTCAGATGCCAATATTCTCAATCTTTCAACAGGAGTATTTTCAATTGATAATCACTTCTTTAGTAATGGTGAAGAATTAATATACACTCCAAAATCCACTTTTGTTGGTGTTGGATCAACTCCAATGATGTATAAAAATGGTTCTGCTGTTGCACAACTTCCTTCGCAAGTTTTTGCCGTTGTTAATAATAACAACAATTTCTCAATATCAACAGTTAAATCAGGAACAGCTGTTACATTTACATCTGTCGGTGAAGGAAATTCTCATGAATTTGCAATGGCAAAGAGAAATGAAAAGGCTATCATTACTATTAATAATGTTGTACAATATCCAATTGCTTTTGCTAAACTTTCACAAACCTTATCTGGAAATGGTGGAAGTATTTCAGAATCCGCAACTATTTTTTCTTTGAGTGGTATTACAACCGTATATCCTCTTGATATATTGAGAGTTGATGATGAATATATGAAAATTGTTAATGTTGGATTCGGAACAACAAATATTGGACCTATTTCCAATTCCGGAACAGAAACTTTAGTTGAAGTTGAGAGGGGGTTTGTTGGATCATCTGCAGCATCCCACACAGATTCAACATTATCTAGAATTTATAAAGGATCTTATAATATTGTAGGTGACAGCATTTTCTTTACAAAATCACCTAGAGGTAATCCTAATGTTTCAAGAAGAGATAATAATTTAGTATTCGAAACATCAAAATTTTCTGGTAGAGTATTCTTAAGAAAAGATTATACTACAAATTCAGTTTATGATGACGTTTCTAGGGAATTTACTGGAATTGGTAGAACATTCACTCTCACTGTCGGTGGAGCAAACACTATAGGTATTGGGGTAAGTGGTGGAAATGGACTTGTATTTATTAATGGAGTATTCCAAACACCAACTACTACAAACAATCCATTGAATAACTTTAGTATTATTGAGCAAACATCACCTACGGGAATATCTTCCATTGTATTCAGTGGTATTAGAACCGAAACATCGGATCCGAATAGCATTTTTTCTTCTGAATCTGATATAAATCAAAATCAAATTCCTAGAGGAGGTATTATTGTTTCTTTAGGATCTACTGAAGGAATCGGTTATGCACCTCTTGTTGGTGCGGCAGTAACTGCTGTCGTTGGTGCTGGGGGTTCAATTGTCTCTGTTGGACTTGGAAGTACTGATAATAATGGATCTGGATATAATGGAATAGTATCGATTGGAATAAGTGTTTATGAAGATAATCATATTGGAGATGTTGCTAACATAACAGCCAATATTGGAGCTGGTGGAACACTAACATTTGCTGTTGGATCTGGTGGAACTGGATACAATAATCCAAAAATATTTGTTTCCGAACCAACATATGAAAATCTTGAAGTTGAAGGTATTTCTAGAATTGGTATTGGAGCAACGACTGATACTGGAATTGGATTGTTAGTAAATGTTAATGTCGATCCAAGTTCTGCAACAGGTATTGGATCAACTTATTTTGAGGTTAGTAGTTACTTTATCTCAAGATCTGGATATGCATTTGAAAAAGGTGACGTATTTAAACCAGTTGGACTTGTTACTGCCAAAGGTTTGGCATCTCCAATTTCAGAGTTTAAATTTACAGTATTGGAAACTTTTACTGATAATTTCGGTTCATGGCAGTTTGGAGAACTAGATTACATTGATTCTATCAAAAATTATCAAGATGGAATCAGGATAAGATTTCCACTTTTTTATAATGGGGAAATCTTAAGTTTTGAAAAACCTGATAATTCTATAATAGAACTTCAAAATACTTTAATTGTAATTATTAATGGAATTATTCAAGAACCTGGTTCTTCTTACCAATTTGATGGTGGAACTTCATTCTCACTTAGTGTCCCACCAAGACCTGAAGATAAGATTGATATTTTCTTCTATAGAGGAACTAGAGGTGAAGATGATTTATTTGTAGATAATGTTATTCCAACATTAGAAAGAGGTGATGATATTAGAATATTTAAAAATGATACTATTCCAGAAACTATTACTCAAGATCAAAGAACAGTTTTTGATGTATCTTTTTCAGATAAATTTGAAACAAATTTATACGTAGATCAAGGTATTGATGAAGTTAATCTCAAACCAATTTCATGGACAAAACAAAAAACTGATAGAATAATTAATGGAACTTTTGTTTATAAGACAAGAGAATCTACAATTGCTCAAATTTATCCAACTGCAAAAATTATTAAAGACATTACAACTTCTGATCCTAGTATTTTTGTTGATGACGTGAGTAATTTTAATTATGGAGTTTCAGTAGAAGGACCATATCAGAGAATGAAAGGTATTATTGTTGATGGTAAATCAAATCCCTCACCTGCTAATATTACTGCATCCATTGGTGTAGGAGGAACAGTTTCTGCTCTTACAATTGTAGATGGTGGAAATGAATATGTAGGATCGACGGTAGATATTAAGTTCCAATCACCACTTCAAATTGGTATTGGAATTGGAACTACTGCTCAAGCTACAGGAACAATTACTAATGGAGTAATTACTGGAACTACGATTACAGATCCTGGATTTGGATATACTATCGAACCTAAAACAATTACACCTCTTCCAAATTCGAATATTGAAACTGTCGATAATATTGAATTCGTTAAAGGATTTTCTGGAATTATAACAGGAATTTCAACTACTTCTGGATCTGGTGGACATTCATTAGCACTTAAGTTTTTCCTTAACACAGGAACAGTAAATTTTGGAGATGATTTACAGATTGGGTATCCAATATTTGTTAAAGACACTATAATTGGATCTGGTGTTACATCGGTGGATAATTCAAATGCCTCTGTGGTTGGTATTGGAACTACCTTCTTAGATAATATTTACTATATTCATCAATTATCTCGTTTTGGTGATCATGTTGGTGTTGTTACTTGCAATATTGATTCTGGAACTGATATAACAGGTCTTTCTACAAGTGGAGATTATGTTGGTGAATTTTCTTGGGGATTATTTACATCAATTACAAGATCCTCTACTCCTATTTCTATTGGTGTTACTGGAAAAACTGTAGATGTTGGATTATCAACATTTCCTACAATTCAGAGAAGAGGTGAAGGACTTAGGTTTACTGGATCACTTCCAGAGTCTTTAAGTTAATTTTATCTATATAAATATTTAAAAAAACTGTGTAATATGTCTGCTATAGTAACAGATCAATTTAGAATTGCTAATGCTAATAATTTTGTAGATTCTGTGTTGAGTTCTGATAATAATTATTATGTTTTTTTGGGACTTTCAAATCCCGGAACAACATCTACTCCTGTAGGATTTGGTAGGACTGCAGCATGGGGAAACACCCCATCAAATCCACCAAGTCCTATTGATAATCAGCAGTACTTAAGTCATTATAGAAATACTGCACTATTTGGCAAAAAATTAAATTCTTCTAATATTAGAAGAGTTGTAAAAAAAATTAATTGGACTTCAAATGCTCGTTATGAAATGTATCGTCATGATTATAGTGTTGGAAATTTAGCACCAATTTCTCAAAGTGCAAGACTTTATGACACTAATTATTTTGTCATTAATAGTGATTTTAGAGTTTATATATGCATCTCTAATGGATCTTATGGTAATATTGGAGGAACATCAAATATAACTGGAAATACATCTCAAGATGAGCCAACTTTTACAGATTTGGAATCATCTTCTGCAGGAATAAGTGGAGATGGATATATTTGGAAGTATTTGTTTACTATATCTCCAAGTGATATTATTAAATTTGATTCTACTGAATATATTGTTCTTCCTAGTGATTGGTCAACTTCAACTGATTTCCAAATTCAATCTGTAAGAGATTCTGGTGATTCTACAATAAACAACAATCAAATAAAATATGTTTATATTGAAGATGGAGGAGGAGGTGTATATACCGCAGGCAACTATGATATTAAAGGTGATGGATCAGGAGCAAAAGTAAATATAGAAGTTGATACATCCGGAACTATTACTAAAACAACAGTTGTTTCTGGTGGTAGTGGATATACATTTGGAATTGTCGATTTTGGACATGCAACAACAGATAGCATTTCAAATCCTGCAAAGTTAATTCCAATTATACCTCCATCTAGAGGTCATGGTTATAACATATATGAGGAATTGGGGTCAGATAAAGTTCTCGCATATTCGAGATTTGATGATTCTACAAAGGATTTTCCAACAGATACAAAATTCTCTCAAGTAGGAATTATAAAAAATCCTGAAAAATATGAATCCACAAGTCTTTACACTGCAAATGATTATTCATCATTAGGAGCAATTAAATTAACGTCAAATTTTAATAGTATCCCTACTATTGGAGACAAAATTGAACAAACCACGTCAAATGGTACTGCAAGAGGATATGTTGCATCATATGATACAGAAACTAGAGTATTAAAGTATTATCAAGATAGATCTCTAAACTTTGCCAATACTTTAAACCAAACTGATAGAAATGATGTTACTAGTAAAGCAACTGTTATTAGTTTTGAATCATCATCAAATACAGTTTCTAATGTTTCATATGTAGCATCAATTGATACCAATTTCAGTGGGATTACAACTACAATTGGATCTAAAGAAATTAATTTGGGAGTAAATTTTTCATCTGGTCTCTCTAATCCAGAGATAAATAAAAATACAGGAGATGTTATTTACATTGACAATCGTTCTATAGTAACGAGAGACTCTAGGCAAAAAGAAGACATCAAAATTATTCTGGAATTCTAAAGAAAAATGTCGCAAAAAACAAATTTAAATATCAATCCATATTATGATGATTTTGATTCGTCTAAAAACTTTTTAAAAGTTTTATTTAAACCAGGATATCCTGTCCAAACTAGAGAATTAACAACCTTACAATCTATACTTCAAAATCAAGTAGGAGATTTTGGAAGTCATATGTTTAAAGAAGGATCGATGGTGGTCCCCGGAAACATTGGTTATGATGGACAATTTTACTCTGTTAAGGTAAACACGACCCAATTTGGAGTTGATTTATCAGTATATATTGAGAATTTTGTTGGAAAAACTATATCCGGACAAGCTTCTGGAGTTACCGCCAAGGTCCAGAAAATAGTTCTTCCGTCAGAAAGTGATGAAGTAGATAATATAACTCTATATGTAAAATATTTAAAATCAAATGACGATTTTGAATTTTCGCAGTTTATTGATGGAGAATTATTATCGGCAAATGAAAATATTGTTTATGGAAATACGACTATAAGTGCAGGATCACCTTTTGCATCCGCAATTAGTTCAAATTCAACTGCTATTGCATCGGCAGCTTCAGTCGGAGAAGGTATATATTTTATAAGAGGTTACTTTATAAAAGTTTCAAAACAAACAATTATTTTAGATTATTATACAAATACCCCATCATATAGAGTTGGATTAAAAATTGATGAATCTCTTATTAATGCAAAAGAAGATGAATCTTTATATGATAATGCAAAAGGATTTTCAAATTATTCATCACCAGGTGCTGATAGATTAAAAATATCTTTATCACTTACTAAAAGACCTCTAACAGATACGAATGATACTGATTTTGTAGAATTACTTAGAGTAAAAAATGGTAAAGTTAAAAAAATTACAACCAAAACTGAATATAATAGAATTCGTGATTATCTTGCAGAAAGAACTTTTGATGAATCTGGCAACTATACTATAAATCAATTTGATTTGCATGTAGAAGAATCTTTAAATGATAGATTGGGTAGTGATGGAACTTTTTTCAGTAATGAAACAACAGATCAAGGAAACATTCCATCAGAAAGTTTAGCAGTATTAAAAATATCTCCCGGAAAGGCATATGTTCAAGGTTATGATATTGAAAAAATATCTACTTCTATTGTAGATGTAGATAAACCTAGAGATACTGCAGACATTAAGAATACTACAGTCCCATTTGAAATGGGAAATATACTAAGAGTTAATAATGTAACTGGAGTACCAAAAGTAAGAGAAACAATAGCTCTTTATGCGCAATTTGGATGTTCCGGAACTCAAATTGGAGAAGCAAGAGTATATTCATTTACTTTAACTGATGCAGCATATTCTGATGCGGCAACTAGTTGGGATTTAAGATTATATGATATTCAGACATATACGAGATTAACATTAAATCAATCTGTTTCTTCAGATGAAATAAAACAGTCGTTCTTTGTTAAAGGAAATAGTACTGGATCAACAGGATTTGCTGTAGCAAACGGGTCATCAAATCAAATATTTTTAAGACAAACTTCTGGAACTTTTGCAAAAGGTGAAAATTTAATTATTAATGGAATACAATCTTCAAGATCTGTAACTGAAGTTCGTGCATATAATACTCAAAATATCAAGTCAGTAAAACAAATAGCACCTTTTAGTTATAGTAATTTTGAAGCAGATTCAATTTTAGATAAATTTAATTTTCCAGGAGCAGTATCTGAATTAACAATTACTGCAACTGGGGGAGGTATCTCTACAGTAACTTCTCCAGGTAGAACTTTTGTTGGTATTAGAACTGATACTATAATTAGATATCAACAATCTGGTTCATCATTAGAGTATTTTAATAGAATATCCAGTGTTGCGGCAGATGCATTATCATTTGAAATTTCTGCATTATCAAGTGTTGCTGGAGTATTTAATGGAACACTTCCAACATCAGATATTCAAGTTAATGGATTTTTAGGAGCACCAATAGTAAGAGGTTCAGGAAGTTTATTCGCTCCCTTAGCAGAACCAAATACATCTAGTATTGATCTTTCTAATTCTCAATTATTCATTACTGAACAGTTGACTGGGAAAGACGTTGACGGCACTGATAATACTATAACTATCAATACTAGTGATATTAGTGGTATCACTGATATATCTTGGGTCAATTTTGATCAAGAGAGATTTGGTATTGGATATAGTGGAGGAGGTATAGGAAAGATTACTTCAGATTCCTTTAGTCTTAGTGGAAATACAATAACTATTAGAGGTCTTGATAATACTCTTTCTAATAATGATACTGTTGTTAATGTAACAGCAGTAAAAAATAATATTCAGAGTAAAACTAAAACTTATAGTAGAAGTAGAATTTTATCTGTAAATGGATCAAAATTAAAAGAGTCTGGAAATAATGCCGCAACCTCTAAAAATGATGGATTAACATATAATCAATATTATGGTTTGAGAATTCAAGACGAAGAAATATCATTAAATTATCCCGATGTGGTGAAGGTTCTTTCAATTTATGAATCTTTAAATGAATCTAATCCGACTTTAGATATAGTTGATTTTCCAGTTATATCGAATGTTGGAGCAAATGCATTAATTGGTGAAAATATTATAGGGACTAAAAGCAATACTGTAGCTAGAATTGTTACTAATAACACTACATCCCCTTCGACTGGAAGTGCAAATAAATTAGGAGTTGTTTATTTAAACGAAAACAAATTTTCTATAGGTGAAGCAGTAGTATTTGAGGAGTCAAAAATTAATTCTCAAATTGATTCTATAACAAAAGGTAATTATAATGATATAACCGGATCATATGTGTTAAATAGAGGACAGAAAAATCAATATTATGATTATTCAAGAATTGAAAGAAGAAAAAATATTCATGAACCATCTCGTCGTTTATTGATAATTTTCGATCATTATTCTGTTCCAACGACTGACTCTGGAGATGTATTTACCGTCGATAGTTATGATGCAGAAAGATTTTCTAAAGATATTCCAAATATTGGAGGGTCTATTAGAGCAACAGATACTTTAGACTTTAGACCTAGAGTGGCAATCTTTGATCCTGCAGTAACAACTGATAGATCACCATTTGATTTTAATGCTAGAACTTCGACATTTAATACTTCTCCATTAAGGTTATTAGCACCAAAAGAAAATGCAATAGTCAGTCAAAGTTTTTATCTTCCAAGAATAGACAAAGTTTATTTGGATATTCTTGGCAATTTTGTTGTTGAAAAAGGAATTTCCTCAAAAAATCCAAAACCACCCAGCAAAAGAGGAGATTTCATAGAACTTGCAACAATTACATATCCTGCATATCTTTATAATACATCTAATGCGGGTATTATCTTAACTGATAATAGAAGATACACAATGAGAGACATTGGTATTATTGAAGATAGAGTCGAAAATTTAGAAAGAGTAACGACATTATCTCTTCTGGAAATAAATGCGAACACTTTACGAATTCAAGATGCTGAAGGTAGAGATAGATTTAAAAGTGGTTTCTTTGTTGATTCATTTTCTGATAATTCTAAGTTTGATACCTTCCTTTCAACAACTCTGGTTGATCAATCCACTAGAACTTTAAATCCAAACATTAGTAGAAATTCATTAGATTCATTAGTAGCAACTTTAGATGAGTTGTCACCACAAGAACTAGATTTAAATGATGAAAATTTAATTTTATTGGATTCTTCAATTCAAAAAACTGGTCGAGCATTAACTCTTGCATATAATGAAGTTGATTGGTTAGAGCAACCATTTGCAACTAAAGTAGAAAATGTAAACCCTTTCAATATTGTTGTTTATAATGGGACAGTTCAATTACAACCAGAGGTTGATAGTTGGACTAGAACAGTCCAATTACAGGATGTAAATATAAACAATAGATTTACGCAAGAAGTCAATCTTGTCAATAATTTAGATCTTACTCAAAATAGATCTTTCGATCTTCCGTTAGCTCCAAGATTTAGAGGTGGAGGAAATACTGGTGGAGCATTACAGGCTTTTGCTCAAGGACTCAGTGGCACTGAGAGAAGGAGTAGTACTGCAAGTGATAGTTTTGATACTGTAGATACATTTATTCGTAATGAGGTGGTTGGTACACCTGATGAAGAATTTATGAGATCTAGAAATGTTGAGTTCAATGCTTCTAATCTCAAACCAAACACAAGATTTTATCAATTCCTGGATGGTAATAGTGCTGTTGATTTAATTCCTAAATTAATTGAAATTTCTAACAATAGAGGACTTACTGGAAATGGTGCTTCTGGTGCATTTAGAATTGGAGAAACTGTAATTGGAACCGTTAATGGTCAAGAGAGAATAAGATTTAGAGTTTGTACTCCAAATCATAAATTAGGACCTTTTAATTCACCAACATCATTTTATAATCAGAATCCATATGATTCTGAAAATCCTAATATACCTAGTAATTACAATTCAGCATCAAAAATTCTTAATGTAGATACAGCATCACTTGCGCAAAATTCTCAAGGAGACTTTTTCGGATATATTGAAAGTGGAATGCAGTTGGTAGGGCAAACTAGTCAAACAATTGCATTTGTAAAGGATATTAGATTGATATCAGATAATTATGGAGATCTTATTGGATCTTTCTTCTTAAGAGATCCAAATGCATCACCAAGACCTTCAACAAGAATATCCACAGGAACAAAAACTTATAGACTTACATCAAGTTCTACAAATACTCCTGGATTGCCTGGAAGTAATTCCGTTTCTTTTGCTGAAACAAATTATACTGCAGTTGCAACCTTAATCAACTTCCAAGCTACGGTAACAACAAATACCACAACTACCACAATTAATAATACTATAAATGCAACTATTGGAGGAACTGTTGAAGTAGGGTATGTTGATCCTCTTGCTCAAACATTTACTGTTGGTGGAAATATTCAAGTTAAATCTGATATTGATACCGAAGATGATGTGAATGGAGTATTTTTAACCTCTGTAGACATATACTTTGCATCTATTGATAGTGGCACTGCCCCCGTTACAGTTCAAGTTAGATCTACATTACTAGGAACTCCTACATTAGAAGTTATTGGTAATTCATCAGTAACTCTTAGACCTAGATCTGTTGATGAAAATGGTGTTGAGACTCAACTTATTCAAACATCAGATACTGGAGAAATTGCAACTAATGTTAAGTTCCCCGAACCTATTTTCTTGGCACCAGGAAGAGAATACGCGATTGTTCTACTTTCTGCTCAAAGTGATGAATATGAAGTATGGACTGCAGTTATGGGAGAAAAAACTGTTAATACACAATCTCTTCCAGATGTTGATCAGGTAATTTATACTCAACAGTTTGCTCTTGGTGCATTATTTAAATCTCAAAACGGTTCTGTTTGGACAACAGATCAAAATCAAGATCTTAAATTTAAATTATACAAAGCAGAATTTACTGAAACAACAGGATCCGTATATTTTTACAATCCACCATTAGATGAAAGTAATGGATATATTCGAAGATTGAATAGTAGTCCAATTACTATTCTTCCTAAAACAGGAAAAATTGGTATTGTTACAACAGAAAATTCTAGTTTTATTGGTATTGTAACTGTGGGTAGAAAACTTGCAGGATCCAATAATGGAGGATCTGCTATTGTTGTTGGACAAGGAAGTTCTGTTAGTAGTGTTAGTCTCACAGATGCAGGTGCAAATTATCCGGCAAGTGTTACTAATCAAATTGTAAGTACTTATAATATATCTGGAAAAGGTGAAAATCTTAAACTTCTTATTACTACTAACTCTAATGGAGTAATTACTGGTGTTGGACATTCTACTCTCGATTTTGGAAGTGGGTATCAAGTAGGAAATCTTGTAGGAATTCAAACTTCAACAACATCTAAACAAACTGGTAGAGATGCTACAGTTACAATTACTGGAATCACAGGATTAAATACTTTATATCTTTCAAATGTTCAAGGTGAATTTGGTGGAAATGGAAGTGGAAAGGAATTTGCAGTTGGTGCTGCAGTTAGTTATTATAGTGATGCATCTACAATTGTATCTGCTGCGGGAACAAATATTATAAGTTCTTCTGCAGATGGTGGAGTATATTCTGGAGATTATTTTAAGGTAGATCATTTTAATCATGGAATGTATTCTACTACCAACAAATTGGTAATAGATAACATTAAATCCGATGTTCCAACAACTGTATTAAGATCTCAACTAAATGTTGGTGATGTGACAACAATCAGTGTTGCTTCTACAGCAAACTTTGTAGTTTTTGAAGGGAAGAGTGTTTCGGGATCATATCCAGGATATGTAAAAATTGGAAATGAAATTATTAAATATGAAGGTTTAGGATCCGGAACATTAAATATTAGTAGTAATGGTAGAGGAATTGATAATACTATTGCAGTCAATCACTTTCTAGATGCTGACGTAGAAAAATATGAATTTGGTGGAGTTTCATTAAGAAGAGTTAATGGGATAACAACCTCTATTACTTCTCCAATAGATATTGATAGTTATCATGTAAGAATTGATAGATCATCTGTTAAAGGAAGTTCGAGATTAAATGATGGATCTACAGCAGGAACTCCTCAATTATCATTTAATGATGAAAAATTGATTGGTGGAGACAATGTTACTGCTTCCCAAAACATAATGTATGATGCAATAAATCCAATATATAATATTTTGACACCAGGTTCAACAACTTCTGTAACTGGACAAGTCAGAACTGTAACTGCAACAAGTGTTAGTGGGAATGAAGTTTCTTTTAATGATAATGGGTATCAACAAATTCAACTAAATGCATTAAATTCTTTAAATTCGGTGAGAATGGTTGCATCAGAGGTAAATCAAAATGAATATTTGACTTCTTTGCCAAGAAAGAAATCATTTACTACTGCAATCGTATTTAACTCTAATGATCCTAATAATGCATTATCTCCAATACTTGATCTTAATCAAGCAAGAACAGAATTTAATATATCTCGTTTAAACAAACCAATTAGTGATTATTCTAGTGATAATCGTGTCAATTCAATATTATTCGATCCACATGCTTCTGTATATTATTCAAATATAAATACTCTCAAAAATCCAGCTTCTGGACTAAAAGTTATTATTGCTGCAGAAAGACCGGGAGATTCTGATTTTAGAGTTCTTTATACTACAATAAAAGCAGATTCTAGTGAAATTAGTCAATCTTACGAACTTTTTCCAGGATATGATAATTTGAAAGAAACTACTGAAGGATTCTTAGTTGTTGATCCATCTAAAAATAGTGGGTTACCAGACACAAAAGTTAAAGCAAGTCTTGATGGAGAATTTTTGGAATATGAATTTACAGTTGAAAATTTAGATTTATTCACTGGATACGGCATTAAGATTGTAATGAATAGTTCAAATCAGGCACAAGCACCTCGTTTAGCAGACCTTAGAGTAATTGCACTGAGATGATAAAAGTAAAGGGACATTCAAATCTGTATAGAGATGAAAATACTGGTAGTATTATAAATTGTGATACTACCAATTATAACCAATATGTAAATTCTCTTACACAAAAAGAATTGCGTAAAAAAGAATTGAATGATATGAAAAAGGATATTGAGGAGATTAAAACACTTCTTAAACAATTAATTGAAAATAACTAGCCAATCAAATTCATATAAATATCTAAAGGTATGTTAGCACCATAAAATAATGTCTGTTTATGTATCAAATATTGTGATTGAGCAGGGATATGATTTTGATACGTCTTTTCAATTAGAGGATACTAGATCCGGAACCCCATTAATACTATCTAATGCTTCTCTTGAAGCAAAGTTGAGAAAGCATTATGGATCCACTACAGCAGTATCTTTTGCATCATCAATTACTGACCCAAATTTGGGAATTATTCAAGTATCATTAGGTTCAACTTTATCTGTTGATCTAAAACCTGGAAGATATGTATTTGATGTGAAAATTACAAATTATGGTAAAGAATATAAAGCTGTCGAGGGTGCAGCACTAGTACGAGGGGGAGTAACCAGGTAATGCCTAGTATTAACGACAGAATTGGATCTCAGAATGTAATTCGTGTTTTATCCAATGCTTCAGCACCACCAACATCTTTAATTAGTTTAACTGATGTAGATAGCACTCTAGTAACTAGAGATGGGATGATCCTTGTATGGGATCTTTCTACAGAAAAATTCTATATGACGGATACGATTGATTCGTCATCCTTAAATATTACTGGCATTGCAACATTTTCAAATACTACAAATTCCACTGCACCTACAAATGGTGCATTAGTTGTTAATGGTGGAATTGGAATAGCAAAACAAGTTCATATTGGTGAAAGTATTTCGGTTGCAGGTATTGCAACTTTCTCTTCTAATGTAGATATAAATGCTACCGTTGATATTCTCAATGGAGTTACCGCACAATCGACGTTCAAATCTGTTGGAGTTACGACTCTTGCTTCTTCTGGAGGTATTACCACAACTGGTGGAGATTTGTATGTTGCGGGTGATCTTAATGTAAATGGTGATCTTGTTTATGATGAAGCTAGTGCAAGAAATTGGAATATCTCTGGTATTGCAACTGTAGGAACCTTACTGAATGTAAGTGGAAATACTAACCTTACTAAAGTAAATGTTTCTGGAATATCTACTTTTGTTGGAGTATCTACTTTTAAGAGTGATTTATATGTTGATGGAAGTTTAAATGTTATTGGTGATATTGTTGGGTCAGTAACTGGTAATTTTATTGGTAGAAATTTAAATATCTCTGGTATTGCAACTATAGGAAATTTATTAGATCTTAATGGTAATTTACATGTAGCAGGAGTATCTACTTTTGTTGGTGTTGCAACATATTCTGATAATTTATTTGTTTCTGGAACACTAACTGCTGGACTTATTGATGGAGGTACATACTAATGGCAAAACCTACTACTAGAAAAGAACTTGTCGATTATTGTTTAAGACAACTTGGAGCACCAGTTCTTGAGATAAATGTTGCTGATGAGCAAGTAGATGACTTGGTTGATGATACTCTTCAATATTTTAATGAGAGACATTATGATGGTGTTGAGAAAATGTATCTCAAGTATAAAGTTACTGAGGATGATATCAATAGAGGAAGAGCTACAGGAACAACTGGAGTAGGTATTGTAACAACAACTGGAACTGCGAATGTTGTTGGTTTTGGGACAACCACTTTTAATTTTTATGAAACTTCAAACTATATTCAAGTTCCAGATTCTGTTATAGGTGTCGAAAAAATATTTAAGTTTGATACTAGCACAATCTCCGGAGGAATGTTTAGTATTAAATATCAATTATTTTTAAATGATCTTTATTATTTCAATTCAGTTGATTTATTAACATATGCAATGACCAAATCTTATCTGGAAGATATTGATTTTTTACTGACGACAGAAAAACAAGTAAGATTTAATAAGAGACAGGATAGATTATATTTAGATATTGATTGGAAAGCACAAACTAAAGATACTTATCTTGTTCTTGAATGTTATAGAGCACTTGATCCCGAAAGTTTTTCGCAAGTTTATAATGATAGTTTTGTTAAAAAATATCTTACTGCATTAATAAAAAAACAGTGGGGACAAAATTTAATCAAGTTTCAAGGTGTAAAACTTCCTGGTGGAATTGAATTAAATGGTCGTGCAATATTAGAAGATGGACAAAGAGATTTAGAAGATATTAAACAGAGAATGTCCTCCGAATATGAACTGCCACCTCTAGATTTTATTGGATAATTATTATGACATTAAATCCATTTTTTCTTCAAGGATCCCCAAATGAACAATTTCTTGTTCAGGATTTAATTAATGAGCAATTAAAAATATATGGTATAGAAGTTTATTATTTACCTAGAAAGGTTTTTAAAACTGATAATATTATTAAAGAAATACAATCATCAAAATTTGATGATAGTTTTTTAATAGAAGCATATTTGAATAATTATGATGGATATGCTCCTGATAGTGATATCATGACTAAATTTGGTCTTAGACTGAAAAATGAAATAAATTTAACTATATCGAGAGAACGATATGAAGAATTTATTGTACCATTTTTAGAAGGAATATCTTCAGCAACTAATCTTGAACGTGATGAATATGATTTTGTAGGATTAATTGAAAGACCCAAGGAAGGAGATTTAATTTACTTTCCTCTTGGAGAAAGACTTTTTGAAATTAAAAGAGTCGAATCTGAAAAACCTTTTTATCAATTAGGAACAAATTATGTTTATGAATTAAGTTGCGAACTTTATGAATATGAAAATGAACTTATTGATACAAGTATCGAAGAAGTTGATAGTACTGTTGAAGATGAAGGATATATTACATCCTTAAATCTTGTTGGATCGGCAGTTACTGCTTTTGCAACGGCGTCAATTTCTTCTGGTGCTATTAGTGAAATATTCTTGAATAATGATGGTAGTGGATATAGTTCTACACCGACTGTGACATTTTCAAATCCACCTAATTTTCAAGGTGGTGGTAAGACTGCTGAAGCAGTTGCTATTACGACTAATATTGGCAATGTTCAATCTATTCAAAGACTTGAAATAACTAATTCTGGTTCTGGATATGTAACACCCCCAACAATTACGATAAGTGGAGGTGGTGGATCGGGTGCAGCTGCCACATGTTCTGTTGGGACAACACAATTCAGTGTTTCTGAAATTGTAATTACTGGATCTGGCCGTGGATATACAACATCACCTATAGTTACAATTAGTGGACCTGGAACTGGAGTAACTGCAACTGCAGTTGCAAGAATAAATTCGAATACTGAAATTGATTCAATCAGAATTCTGAAACCAGGTATTGGATATACTGAGGCACCTACTATTTCTATAACAGGATTATCTGCAATTGGTGTAGGAACTTATGTTTATAATGAAACTGTAACAGGAGAAATTTCTGGAACAACTGCAGTAGTTAGAGATTTTGTAACGATTGAATCTAGGTCTTCAGGTGTTCCTGACAAGAAACTATTAAGAGTTTCACTAAATACTGGTGAATTTGGTTCTGATGAAGTTGTAGTGGGATCAATTTCAGGAGCCAGATATGTGGTTCAAAACTATGATAATGAAAGTTATGACAATCCATATGATTCAAATGAAGAATTTGAATTAGAGGCAGATGATATTTTAGATTTCTCAGAGTCAAATCCATTTGGTAATTATTAATGTTAGGAACTTACTTTTATCACGAAATCATAAGAAAAACTATTATTAGTTTTGGAACTTTGTTCAATGATATTTCAATTCGTCATACAAAAAGTGATGGTAGTATTTTAGATGAGACAAAAGTTGGTCTTTCTTATGGACCAATGCAAAAATTTCTTGCAAAAATTGAACAGCAAGAACAGTTAACAAAATCTGTTGCAATCACTCTTCCTAGAATGTCATTTGAAATGACAAATATTCAGTATGATTCTACCAGAAAAACTGGAGTTACTCAAACATTTAAGGCAAAAGATGCTACTGATAATAAAACAAAAAAAGTATACATGCCGGTTCCATATAATATTGGATTCGAACTTAATATTTTTACCAAGTTAAATGATGATGCTCTTCAAATTGTTGAGCAGATACTTCCTTTTTTCCAACCATCTTTTAATTTAACTGTAGATTTAGTCAGTTCTATTGGAGAAAAAAGAGATATTCCAATTGTTCTTGATAGTATTGATTTTCAAGATGATTATGAAGGATCATTCCAAACGAGAAGAGCATTAATTTACACTTTAAGATTTACTGCCAAAACTTATCTGTTCGGTTCTATTGCTGAAACTTCCGAAGGTCTTATTACTAAAGTTCAGGCAGATGTTTATGCCGATACTAATACAAAGACCGCAAAACGTGAAATGAGATATACTGCTGTTCCCGATCCCATTACTGCAGAACCTGGTGATGATTTTGGATTTACAGAGAGTTGGGAATTTTTAGGAGACTCCAAAGATTATAGTCCTACTAGACAGGAAGATATTTAATTATGAATAATAATTATGATTCAATCGATGAGGCTCTGAATATTGATAGTGATATTGTTGAGTCAAAACCAATCAAAAAATCGGAGATTATAAAATCTAAGGATGATGATATAGAGAAAGATTATATCTATAGTCGTGCGAACCTCTATTCCCTCATAGAGAAGGGTCAGGAGGCAATTAATGGTATTATGGAGGTAGCAGGGGAAGGAGGTAGTCCAAGGGCATACGAGGTCGCAGGACAGTTGATTAAGAGTGTTGCAGATACTACTGATAAGTTGATTGACTTACAGAAGAAACTTAAGGATGTAGAAGATGAAACTAAGAAAACTACAAATAATGTTACTAATAATGCAGTGTTTGTTGGATCGACATCAGAACTTCAAAAAATGCTCAAGCAAGGTTTTCTAAATAATAAAGAATAAACTACTTTTCATTGATGAAAAAGTGTAAGCAAGGATACTATTATTGTTATACAGACAAAAAATGTAAACGAATTCCGATGGGATATCGTGTGGCATCTAGTGGTTATCTTCGCAAAGAAAACGGAGAAGAATCTGGAGAAGATGGTGATAATAATGGGAACGGTAATGGAAATGGTGGAAATGGAAACGGTAATGGTAATGGTGGAAATGGAAATGGTGGAGGAGTAAGTGAATCGAAAAGTGGTGATAGTTCTTTGCGTGACTGGTTTGGCAAGAGTAGGTCTAGTGATGGCAAGCCTGGTTGGGTTCAATTGGGTGGTAAATATGCCGGAAAACCCTGTGCCAAACAACCAGGACAAACTACAAAACCAAAGTGTGGTTCTTCAAAAATGAAAAGAAATCTAGATAAAGATGAAGAGAGAGCAGCATTTAATAGAAAGCAACGTCAAGATCCAAATCCAGATAGAAAAGGGAAGGCAATCAACGTGAAGACAGAAGAAACTGTAATAGAAAAGGCAGGAGAAAAAGATGCCTGTTATAAGAAGGTCAAGAGTAGATACAGTGTTTGGCCTTCTGCATATGCATCCGGAGCACTTGTAAAGTGTCGTAAGGTTGGTGCTGCTAACTGGGGAAATAAGTCAGAGTCTGTAGAGTATTCTGATTGGAGAAATGATTTTCAGGCAATGGAATATGAGTTCGTTGATATTATCAAACCAGAACCCATTAAAGGTGGACAAGAGCAGATTGATGAGGGACAAAAGTGTTGGAAAGGTTATGAGAAGAAAGGAACCAAAAAGATGTTTGGTAAAGTTGTAAATAATTGTGTAAAGAAGGAAGGGTATGATGTTGGTGATATCGACCAAAAAATTGGTGCAGTAACTCCTATTCCTAAAGATGAGAGGGAAGCAGCAAAACAAAGATTACTTGCTAAGGCAAAAGCAAAACGTGAAAAAATGAAGGAAGAAAAAGAAGAATCTAAAGTCGGTGGTGGCAACTTGAAGAAACTTACGGCAAAAGCAGTAAGAAGAATTGATGCCGATGTGGATGGTGATGTAGATACTGATGATATGAAGTCTTCAGAGACTGGAGAGTTTGTTCCTTCTCCTGATGGTAAGAAAAAATTAAAACCAAAGGTAAGATTTGAACAGTCTGATTGGAAGAGTGAACTTGAAGAGGGTGCTGCCTGGACTAAAAAATCAGGTAAGAGTAAGTCTGGTGGACTAAATGAAAAGGGTCGTAAGTCTTATGAAGCAGAAAATCCCGGTTCTGATCTAAAAGCACCTAGTAAAAAAGTTGGTAATCCTCGTAGGAAAAGTTTTTGTGCAAGAATGAAGGGAATGCGAAAGAGACAAAAACCTTCTAATAACACTGGTGATGATAGATTGTCCAAATCATTAAGAGCTTGGAATTGTTAATTAAAAAATATTATATAAAAAGAATATGTCCGAAGATCTAAATAATTTTTTCAAATTAATATCAGAAGATAAGAAGAAAAAGAAGGAAGAATTTGATTCTATGGTGGGAGATCTGGGATTAGATGCTCTCTTCAATGAATTTGCTGGATTGAAAAAGAAAGAAAAAGAAAAAAAATCTAAAAAGAAAGAACCTTCTATAGGTAATATTAATTTAGATTCTGTTTTTGAAGAAGTATCAAATCTAAAAAAAGAAACTAAAAAGAAAAAAATAAAAGAAGAAAAAACGGTTAAAGCTTTCGAAAAATGGTTATATTCTGATTCTGAAAAAGAAGAAGAAGAAGTGATTAATGAAGTTATAGAAAAGTCTCTGGATGAAGTTCTTGAGGTTATTGAAGAAAATGAAGAAAAACTAGAAAAAACAGAAGAAATAAAAGAAAAAACTTTTGTTGATGGATCATTAAAAGTTCTCACTGAAATAGGAAATAATCAATCAGAAAATATTAAAGAACCTGATAAAAAGTTTGCAACTTTAGAAGATTTAGATAGACATTATAAAGTATTTCTTTCTCGTATTCAACAGCAGTTATCTTCACTTGGTGGTGGAGGTGAAGTTCGTCTTGAGTTCTTAGATGATGTCGATAAAAATACCGCAAAGGTTGATGGCAAGTTCTTAAAATATCAGTCTTCAACTGGCAAGTGGATTGGTGCTGATGCTTCCGGAGGAGGAGGTGGAGGAGGAGGTATAAGTGGAATAACCATTAAAGAAGAAGGGTCTGTTATTGGCACTTCAAATAGTATTCGAGATATTAATTTTGTTAGTGATAATTTAACGGCATCCGGATCTGGTATTGGTGCCACCATTACATTATCAGATACACCAACATTTACTTCTATAGTAATAGGATCTGGAGTAACTATTAACTCTGATGGTATCAATGTTACTGGTGTAGTAACTGCCACTTCTTTCAGTGGTTCTGGAATTGGACTTACAGGATTGACTGGTGCATCTGCTGCAACTTATGGGGATGCATCTAATGTAGCTCAAATTGTAGTAGATGCTAATGGCAGAATAACTGGTATTAGTGAAGTCACTATCTCCGGAGGAGGTGGTGGAAGTCCTGGTGGTTCTGATGGACAGATACAATATAACAATGGAGGTGCTTTTGGTGGTGCGACACAACTTTTTTATGACGACTCAAATAATCGTGTTGGTATAAATTCCGCAACACCAACGGAATCTCTTGATGTCATTGGATCTGTTAAGGCAACAGATTTTAATACAACATCTGATCAAAATTTAAAGGATAATATAAAAACAATTGAAAACCCATTATCGAAAGTTCTTAGTATTCGTGGTGTGAACTTTGAATGGAAAGATAGTAACAAAGCATCTGCGGGTGTTATTGCTCAAGAAGTAGAAAAAGTTCTCCCCGAACTTGTTACTGGTCAGAATACAAAAACGGTTAATTATAATGGACTTATAGGACTTTTGATTGAAACTGTCAAAGAACAGCAAAAGCAAATTGATGCTTTAAGTGAAAAAATTTCCAAATTCGAATAATTAACTAAATACCTATACTAAAACTACCCAGTGTATACGAGGACGGTAGATGGCTATTAAGGTTCAGGGCATAACAGTCATTGATGACGGTAGAAATATCATCAATGGTATAGGAGCATCTTTTTCAGGTATTATAACTGCAAACACTTTTGTTGGTTCTGGTGCATCACTTACTAATATTCCTAGTGGAGCACTAACAAACAATAGTGTTAATTATGGTGGAGTAACTGTATCTCTTGGTGGTACTGATGCAACACCGGCATTTGATCTTTCTGATGCTACTGCATATCCATATACTAGTCTTACTGGAATTACTACTGAAATATTAGGTGATACGACACCACAACTTGGTGGGAATTTAGATCTTAATAGTAAGTTTATAACCGGAACTGGTGGAGTCAATGTTACTGGTGTTATAACTGCTACTGAATTTAGTGGTTCTGGTGCTTCACTGACTGATATTCCCAATGCAGCATTAACAAACTCATCAGTATCTTATGGTGGAGTAGAACTAAGTCTTGGTGGTACTGATGCAACACCGGCATTTGACTTATCCGATGCTACTGCATATCCATATACTAGTCTTACTGGAATTACTACCGAAATATTAGGTGATACGACACCACAACTTGGTGGGAACTTAGATATTAATAGTAAGTTTATAACGGGAACAGGTGGTATTAATGTCTCCGGTGTAATAACTGCAACAAGTTTTGATGGTAATATAACAGGAGATATAACCGGTAATGCGGATACGGCAACATCATTAGCAACCGCAAGAACATTTGAATTAACCGGAGATGTTGTTGCTTCTCAGATTAGTTTTGATGGTACTGGTAATGTATCTTTAGCGGCAACAATCCAACCTAATAGTGTTGCTCTTGGTGGTGACACTACTGGTGATTATGTTTCTTCTATTAGTGGAACTTCAAATCAAATAACAGTAAGTAGTGGAACGGGAGAAGGTTCAACACCTGTTATTTCAATTCCAAATAACCCAACACTTCCTGGAACAACAGTTACTGTTGCAACTGACTTACAAGTTAATCGTAATTTAAATGTTACTGGGAACATAACAATTGGTGGTACTTCTGCTACATTATTTACTGAAACTTTAAAGATTAGTGACCCGGATATTATTGTTGGATTTAGAACTGATATTAATAATAATGATATTTCGAATGATACTACAGCAAGTCATGGTGGCATTGCGATTGCATCAACAGAAGGAAGTCCCTTAGTAAGTTTTGTTGGTGGCGGTGGAACAATTCCTGTCACATATAAAAAGATCTTTTGGTTTGAGTCTGGTGCTTTTACTGGACTTGCTACTGATGCTTGGTTGACAAACTATGCATTTGGTGTCGGAACAACATCAATGTCGGCAGGCACTAAGTTTGCCGTTGGTAACATCGAAACAGATTTTGATGATATTACGTCTGTTAGGCACATCAATTCATCGGGTGTTGTAACTGCAACCACTTTTAGTGGTTCTGGTGCCAACTTAACATCAATTCCTAATGGAGCACTAACAAACTCTAGTATTACTATTGGTGGTGTAACTCTCAATTTAGGTGATACTGATGCTACACCGGCATTTAACTTAAGTGATGCTACTGCTTATCCCACTTCTAGTTTAGTTGGAACCATAACTAATGCACAATTAGCAGGTTCCATTGCGAATGCTAAGTTAGCAAACTCAACCATGAGTGTTGGTGGTGTGACTTTAACACTAGGAGCAACTGATGCTACTCCAGCATTTGATCTTTCCGATGCTACTGCTTATCCTTATACATCTTTGACAGGAATTACTACAGAAATTGTAGGTGATACTACTCCACAGTTAGGTGGAAACTTAGATCTTAATAGTAAGTTCATAACCGGAACAGGTGGTATTAATGTTTCTGGTGTTATAACTTCTACTACTTTCAGTGGTTCTGGTGCATCATTAACTTCAATTCCTAATGGAGCACTAACAAACTCTAGTATTGCCATTGGTGGTGTAACACTTAACTTAGGTGACACTGATGCGACACCGGCATTTGACTTAAGTGATGCTACTGATTATCCATTCACTTCTTTAACGGGTATTACTACCGAAATTGTAGGTGATACTACTCCACAGTTAGGTGGGAACTTAGATTTTAATAGTAAGTTTATAACTGGAACAGGTGGCATTAATGTCTCCGGTGTTGTAACTGCAACATCATTCTCTGGTTCTGGTACAAATCTAACGGGATTGACTGGTGCTTCTGCTGCAACTTATGGTGATTCTAGTGCAACTCCAGTTATTGTAGTTAATTCTGATGGAAAAATTACTGGAATTAGTACTGTTTCTATTTCCGGTGGTGGTTCCGGTGGTGGTTCAATTGGAATTCAATCTGCCGGATCCTTGATAGGAACTGCATCGACTATCAACTTTACTGCAGGTTCAGTATCTGTAAGTAATGATATAGCATCAGTTTCTGTGGGATCTTCAATCAGATTTGTGGGTGCCAGAATGTATAATGATAATTATTCTGTTACTGCTAGTGGTAGTTGGACAGCGGTTACTAATTTTGATGGAACATCCATAGATACAAATTCTTTTGCTAATACTACGAATGGGACATTTACAATTCCTGCTGGAGTATCAAAGGTTAAAATATCTACAAATATAAGAGTAGTTGCTAATGGAAATACTAATAACCAATGGCAGATTTATAAAAATGGATCTGAATTTGCTGTTATTGATGGTGGATTAAATATCGACATAGATGGAACCTCTGGATATAGCAATCCAGGAACTTTTGGCCAAACTGCTATTATATCTGTTGTAGAAGGAGATTATTTTAAACTTAGGTATTTTGTTTCCAACACTAATCTAGATGTTGATCTATGGTATCAAATAGAGGTTGTTGAGGGATCATTATTGGGTCATTATTTTGCTTCTACTAATGTAACGAATGCTGATAATATTACAGTTCAGGCAAATAATTCTACTAATGAAATAGTATATCCAGTATTTGTAGACGGAGCAACCGGAGTTCAGGGACCAGAAACAGATACTGGATTAATGTATAATCCATCAACAGGTATTTTAAGTACTACCACTTTTAGTGGAAATTTACCGACAACAGATCTCACAGGAACCATAACGAATGCTCAACTTGCCGGTTCTATTGCAAATGCTAAGTTAGTAAATGATAGTGTTTCCTTTGGTGGAGTATCTGTTGACTTAGGTGCTTCCGATGCTACTCCAGCATTTAATCTATCTGATGCTACCGCTTATCCCACTTCTAGTTTAGTTGGAACTATAACTAATGCTCAACTTGCCGGTTCTATTGCCGATGCTAAGTTAGCAAGCACATTCCTTAAGAATGTAGTAGAAGACACTACTCCACAATTAGGTGGTAACTTAGATTTTAATAGTAAGTTTATAACCGGTACTGGTGGTATTAATGTCTCCGGTGTTGTAACTGCCACTTCTTTCAGTGGGTCTGGTTCAGCATTAACTGGATTAACTGGTGCTT
>Ga0307488_10000439_pt1 | contig 33950 bp, 33 predicted proteins | sample SB02metaG_FD_202248 | JGI IMG/M metagenome (GOLD analysis project Ga0307488, IMG submission 202248) | Sea-ice brine microbial communities from Beaufort Sea near Barrow, Alaska, United States - SB 0.2 | ecosystem: Environmental > Aquatic > Marine > Coastal | place: USA: Alaska | collected...
AGGTGGAGCTACTAACGCACCTGCTGCTGTTTACGCAATTAGAAAATGGGATGAATGGTTAAGAGCTTACGCACCGCCGGAAGCTGCAACTATGGACTTTTATCAGTCTCTACCATCTTTATCTTCAGGTAACGTTGCTCAACAAATTTTTTGGTACACAGCTTTCACAGCTTCTTTAGTTGGAAAAAGCGATACTAATAAAGTAGTTGATAAAGACGGTATGCCGTTATGGAGAATGGGACCATCACCTAAAGGACCATATTGGGAAGAAGGTATGAAGCTTGGATATCAAGATGTTGGATCATGGACTATGTTTAAGTCTACTCCAGTTGACAGAAGAAAAGCTGCATGGTTATACGCTCAATTTACAGTTTCAAAAACTGTATCTCTTAAAAAAGCTGATGTTGGTTTAACATTTGTTAGAAAAAGTACTGTTAATCATAAGCACTTCACTAAGAGAGCACCTGAATTAGGTGGACTTATTGAGTTCTATAGATCTGACAACAGAAATGTTTGGTCACCAACAGGTATCAACGTTCCAGATTATCCGAAGCTCGCACAATTATGGTGGCAGCATATCGGAGAAGTTAACTCTGGCACATTTACACCACAACAAACTATGGATCGTCTTGCAGAAGAGATGGACTTAGTAATGTCTCGTATGGAAGCTGCTGACAAAGGTAGTAACGCATACGGTGGATGTGGACCAAGACTGAATAAACCAAGAGAAGCGTCTTATTGGTTAAATCAAAAAGGTTCACCAAAAGCTAAAGTTAATGAGAAACCTCAAGGAAAAACAGTTCCATTTGCGAAAGCTTGGAATTAACTAAGAGGTTAATCTAAATTTAAAAGGGGGCATTTACTGCCCCCTTTTTTTAAAGCCAAATTCTAAAATTATTATGAGTCTAGAGTTAAAAAATATTGAAATGAAAGTAGGAGTAGATACTTACATTCATCAAACTAATCTTAAATTAGAAAAAAACACTATTAATATATTGTTAGGCTCAACATTAGCGGGCAAAACTACTCTTATGCAAATTATGGCTGGACTTCTTAAACCTACTAGTGGTGAAATTTGGTTTAATGAAAAAAATGTTACAGGCTTAAAGGTTCAAGAACGAAACGTTTCTATGGTCTATCAGCAGTTTATTAATTATCCAAATTTTTCAGTGTACGAAAATATTGCATCACCTCTAAAAATTACAGGAGTTAATTCAAGTGAAATCAAAGAACGAGTAGGTAAAGTTGCTGAATTATTAAAACTATCACCGATGTTAAATAAAAAACCTGATGAATTATCTGGTGGCCAACAACAAAGAACAGCATTGGCTAGAGCCTTGGTAAAAGACTCAGACTTAATTTTATTAGACGAGCCTTTAGCTAATTTAGATTTTAAATTGAGAGAAGAACTACGAGAAGAGCTACCTAAACTTTTTGAAAACAGAGAATGTATAGTTGTTTACGCAACGACAGAGCCAACGGATGCATTAATGATGGGTGGAAATACCGCAACTTTACTTGAAGGAAAAGTAATTCAATATGGACAAACATTAGATGTTTATAATAAGCCAAAAAATTTGAACTCTGCAGAAGTTTTTAGTGAACCACCTATGAACATTACCGAAATTAAAAAAATAGGCGACGTATGTTCATTTCTAGATGGTAGTACTCAATGGAAAACAAAGGTTAACATTAAAGATGGAAATTATAAGATAGGAGTTCGACCACACAATGTAACGATCAAAAAAAATGGTGGGAACCCTGTTAAAATTAAAGGTAAAATATTAATTTCTGAATTAAGTGGATCTGAAAGTTTAATACATTTTAAGAATGGAAAATTTAACTGGGTTTCTTTATCTAGTGGGTCTCATCAAATGAATATAGGTGAAGAAATTACACTTTACATGAATGTAGATGAATCTTTATTCTTCGATCAAAATAACAGGTTGGTTAAGAATGGCTAAAGTTACATTAAAAAATTTAAGTCATAGTTATTTAAAAACACAACAAAAAGAATCCGACTTTGTTCTTACCAACATTAATATTGATTGGAATGATGGTGGTGCTTACGCATTATTAGGTCCATCTGGTTGTGGCAAGACTACACTTTTAAATATTATTTCAGGTTTATTAACACCAACAAAAGGGGAAGTTTTATTTGACAATAAGAATGTTACTCAATTAAATCCTGTGCAAAGAGATATTGCTCAAATTTTTCAATTTCCAGTTATTTACGACACAATGAGTGTCTATGATAATTTAGCTTTTCCATTAAGAAATAGAGGCCTTTCTGAAACAGAGATAAATTCTAAAGTAAAAGAAATTGCAGAAATGCTGGAACTAACCTCTACTTTAAACAATAGAGCCTCAGGTTTAACAGCAGACGGTAAACAAAAAATTTCATTAGGCCGAGGTCTGGTTAGATCAGATGTCAATGTAATTATGTTTGACGAACCTTTGACAGTAATAGATCCACATTTGAAATGGGTTCTAAGATCTAAGTTAAAAGAATTACATCAAACGATTAAAAGAACAATGATCTATGTCACTCATGATCAAACCGAAGCTCTAACTTTTGCTGATCAAGTTGTTGTTATGCACGAAGGACAAATTGTACAAACCGGAACACCAATTGAACTTTTTGAAAAACCAAAACATACTTTTGTAGGACACTTCATTGGCTCTCCTGGTATGAATTTTCTTCCATGTAAAATAACTAATGGTGAAATTAATTTATCAGGGCAAAAAATAGCAACAAACTCAGAAATAAAAAAAAATAATTTTGACAAGACTCAAGTAGGTATTAGACCTGAGTTTATAGATTTTTCTAATGAGGGTATACCTGTTAAAGTTTTAAAAGTTAATAATGTAGGCAGGCATAAAATAGTTGACGTAGAAACAGACGGAGGATTAATAAAAATCTTATCTAATACGCAAGATGTAATACCAAATGGAAGTGCATTTGTTACTTTTAATCAAAAATATACTTATGCTTATGGAGATGACTGGATCATTGAATAATGAATAAAACTTTGAATCAAAAAGCCTGGTTTTTTGTTGTACCTGTATTTGTACTAGTAGCGTTTAACGCAGTAGTACCATTAATGACTGTCGTTAATTACTCTTTTCAAGAAACTTTTGGCAGCAATGTTTTTGCCTGGGAGGGAACAAGGTGGTTTAAGCAAATTTTACATTCTGAAAGATTTCATGCTGCACTAGGAAGGCAATTTCTATTTACTTTTATTATTCTTTTAATTCAATTACCTTTAGGGATTGGAATTGCTTTAACTATGCCAAAAAAAGGCTGGGGCGTTCCTGTTTGTTTAATCTTAATGTCAATGCCGCTACTGATACCCTGGAACGTAGTAGGGGCTATGTGGAATATTTTTGCTTTACCAGAAATTGGTTTTCTTGGCCATTCATTAAATTCTATAGGTTTTGATTATAATTTCACCCAACAAGTTGGTGATGCTTGGTTTACGACTGTATTAATGGACGTTTGGCACTGGACTTCTTTAGTAGTTTTATTGTCCTATGCTGGATTGAATTCTATTCAACCCGCTTACTACCAAGCAGCAGAAATAGATGGAGCTAGCAGATGGGACGTTTTTAGGTACATTGAACTTCCAAAAATGAAGAAAGTTTTAACCTTAGCTATTCTTTTGAGATTCATGGACAGTTTTATGATTTACACAGAACCTTTTGTTTTAACAGGAGGAGGGCCTGGAAATTCTACAGTCTTTTTATCTATTGATTTAGTTAAGATGGCTCTTGGACAATTTGATTTAGGACCTGCTGCAGCGATGTCACTTATTTATTTTTTTATTGTACTTTTAGTTTGTTGGATTTTTTATAATTTAATGATGAAAGATGAGGTTAAATAAATAATGAAAAAATTTAAATGGCTAGTACCAACTATTTATATATTATTTTTAATGCTCCCAATTTATTGGTTAATCAACATGTCATTTAAAACAACATCAGAAATTATCAATACCTATTCTTTATGGCCAAGAAAGTTTACGTTAGATAATTACATTACAATTTTTACAGATAGTACTTGGTATATGGGTTACGTTAATTCAATTACTTATACAGTTTTTAATACCATTATCTCTGTGTCTGCAGCACTCCCAGCAGCATATGCATTTTCAAGATATAAATTTCTAGGTGATAAACATCTTTTCTTTTGGTTGCTTACAAATAGAATGGCTCCACCTGCTGTTTTTGCATTACCATTTTTTCAATTCTATTCTTCAGTAAATTTATTTGATACGCATATTGCAATAGCACTTTCTCACTGTCTCTTTAATATACCTCTAGCAGTTTGGATTTTAGAAGGATTTATGTCGTCAGTCCCGAAAGAGCTAGATGAAACTGCTTATGTTGACGGTTATTCATTTGGGAGATTTTTCTTTAAGATATTTATACCAACGATTGCAGCAGGTATAGGTATTACAATGTTTTTTTGCTTTATGTTTTCTTGGGTTGAACTCTTACTTGCTAAAACATTAACAGCAACTATTGCAAAGCCAATTGCAGCAATAATGACTAGGACCTCAAGTTCAGCAGGTTATGAGTTAGGCTTACTAGCTGCAGCAGGAACATTAACTATAATTCCTGGAGCTGTAGTTATTTATTTTGTTAGAAATTATATAGCCAAAGGATTTGCGATGGGTAGGGTATAATGTTTACAAACTTATATGCAGCAGGTTGGGATAAAGTTGGCAAGGTAAAAGAAAAAGGTTTTTTTGATTTTGACTTTATAACTTGGATGGCGTGGACTTGGCCCACAGCTTCTTTTTTCATTTTCATAGCACTATGTATTACTGGAATGTATTTTTGGGAAAAAAAAGTTCCAGGTGGATCACCACGTAAAGGAATTTTAGGCTTAGACACCACAAGAGGTGACCGATTATTCGTTTCTCTATTGGGAAGCGCTTTTATTCATTTAGCTTGGTTGGGTTTGACTAGTATGATACTTTGGATAGCAACCATCATTAGCATTATTTATGCAATTATAGTTTTTAGATACGTTTAGTTTAAATTTTTTTGTAAAATATCTTAACTATATTTAATCTTTTTTTTATTAGTAAAGTCTTTCTATGTCTTTTTTTACCATTTCTTGTACCAGGTCTTTAAATGATACTTCTGGCTTCCATTTCAATTCTCTTCTAGCTTTTCTAGAGTCTCCTCTTAATTCATTTACTTCTGTAGGTCTAAAATAATCTTGATCAACTTTAATTAAAATTTTTTTAGTTTTACTGTCTATCCCTACTTCATTAACACCTTTACCACTCCAAATAATTTTAATACCTATATATTTATATGCTTCTTGAGCAAACTCTTTAACAGTTTTGCTTACACCGGTTGCCACAACATAATCAGTAGGAGTTTTTTTTTGTAACATTAGCCACATAGTTTTAATATAATCTTTTGCAGAACCCCAGTCTCTTTTAGCATTTAGATTTCCGAGGTATAGAATTTTTTTATTCCCAGAATAATAATCTGCAACAGCACGTGTAATTTTTCTTGTTACAAAAGTTGCTCCTCTTCTCTCACCTTCATGATTAAATAAAATACCATTCACAGCAAAAATATTATAAGCATTTCTATAATTTACAACTGACCAGTAAGCAAAAAGTTTTGAGACAGCATATGGGCTAGCTGGATTAAACTTTGTTTTTTCATTTTGAGGAATCTCAGTATTACCAAAAATTTCAGATGTAGAAGCCTGGTAAAATTTAATTTTATTTTCTTTTTTTAATAGTCTTATTGCCTCAAGCAACCTAAGAGCACCCAACGCATCAACGTTTGCAGTATATTCAGGCGTTTCAAAACTTGTTTTAACGTGGGATTGAGCTCCCAAATTATAAATTTCATCTGGTTTTGTTTCTTGAATAATTCTAACTAAATTCGTTGAGTCTGTTAAATCTCCATAATACGGAAAATATTTTACATTTAAGATATCTTTTTTATAAAGATGGTTAATTCTTTCTGTGTTGAAAGAAGAGGATCTTCTTTTTATTCCAATTATTTTGTAATTTTTTTTTAAAAGAAAGTCTGCTAAATGGGAACCGTCTTGTCCAGTTATGCCAGTAATTAAGGCTGTTTTTTTAAATTTCATATGTTTCGAATCTATTAATGTTTTTAGATTAAACTGTTGTATAAATAAACGATAAATACGGCAGACTAAAGAACTTGCAGATGAAACAAGAATTATATTAATATGAACGAAGAAAATGCAAGCAAACTGTAGAAAATGATACAAGAAGCCGGACATTATTTGCAAGATAAACTTCATGACAACTCAAATCACACTAATTTATGAAAAAATCTTTAACATTAGGCATATTAGGGATCGATCATGGTCATATATTTGACATGCTTGATGAGATGATCAAAGAAGGTTGTGAATGTAATCATTTTTGGACCGAAGGTTCTCCATTAACTTTAAAAGAATTTAAAAAGAAATATCCAAATATTAAAAGAGTAGAAAATAAAAGTGAAATTTTAGATGATGATACAGTTGATATGATTTTAATTTCATCGGTTCCCAAAGATAGAGCAAATCTTTCTATCGAAGCTTTAAAAGCAGGAAAAGATGTAATGGTAGACAAACCAGGGTGCACAACTTTAAATCAACTTAATGATTTAAAGAGAGTAATTAAAGAAACAGGAAAAATTTGGTCAGTAAATTTTTCTGAAAGATTTCATGTTGCGGCAGTTACTAAAGCAGAGGAGCTACTTAAAAAAGGTATAATCGGAAAAGTAAAACATACTATGGGCATAGGGCCACATAGACTGGGAAACTATGAAAGACCTGATTGGTTTTATGACCGTGAAAGCTATGGAGGTATAATTACAGATATTGGTTCTCATCAAATCCACCAGTTTCTTGTATTAACTAATTCAGAGGATGCAAAAATTACCCATGCACTAACTGAGAATACTACCAGAAAAGAAAAACCTGGCTTTCAAGACTTTGGTGAAATTAATATCACAGGTAGTGGTGGTCATGGATATATTCGATTAGATTGGTTCACACCTAATGCGCTCCCAACCTGGGGAGATGGTAGATTATTTATTTTAGGTGAAGAAGGTTTTATTGAAATAAGAAAATATACTGATTTAGCAAAATCTAATACTGGTAATCATTTAATTTATGCGAATAACGACGAGGTTAAACATATAGATTGTTCAAACGTTAAACTTCCATACTTTAGAAATCTAATTAATGATGTTTTAGATAGAACAGAAACGGCTTGCTCCCAAGTACTAACTTGTTTATCGATGGAACTTGCGATTAAAGCACAAGAAATTGCAGAAAAGAAATGAAGAAATATCAAGTAGCAATTATTGGAACAAATATTGGCGCTAAACATTATAAAGATTTTCTAAAAATTCCTGATAAATTTAATATTCACACTCTTTGTGGACTAACTAGAGAAGCCATAGATAGTATTTTAGTATCAAATAATGAGACACAAGTTTCACTTAACTTTGATGAAGTTTTAAAAACAAAAGAAATTGATATTGTAGATATATGTCTTCCCCCTCATTTACATTTTTCTGCTTGTAAAAAATCTCTTGAAGCGGGCAAGCATGTTATCTGTGAAAAGCCATTAGTATCAAGTCTCAAGGAAATCGATGAACTTGAAAAAATAAGCAAAGAAACAAATAAAATAATCTTTCCAGTTTTTCAATATAGATATGGTTTGGGATTCTCAAAACTCAAAGCGCTTATCCAATCTGGTCTTACCGGAAAACCTCTTGTTGCCTCATTAGAAACTCATTGGAACAGGGGGAAAGATTATTACTCAAAACCATGGAGAGGAACCTGGAAGGGCGAACAAGGTGGGGCTATTTTAAGCCATGCAATTCATATTCACGATTTAATAAGTATGATTTTTGGGTCAGTTTCTAATGTGTTTGCAAAATTAACAACAAGAGTAAATGACATTGAAGTTGAAGATTGTGCCGCTCTTACAATTGAAATGAAAAATGGTTCATTGGTTACAAGTTCTATTACTCTTGGTGCTGCAAATGACACAAGTAGATTAAGATTATGTTTTAATGGATTAACAGCTGAGTCCGCAGCATCACCAGATAAGGCTTATAATCCAGCAGACGATGAATGGAAATTTTTAGCAAGAGAGCCTGTAACACAAAGTCAAGTCGATGACGTGTTATCAAAAGTGAATAAACCAATGTCATGGTACACTGGAATGTTTAATGAAATAGCAAATAAACTTGATGGTAAAAAAAGTGATGAAGTAACATTATTAGATGCCCGTAAATCACTTGAATTTGTAACTGCTGTTTACGACTCATCAAGACAGGGAAAAAATATCAGTCTTCCAATCAATAAAAATAATCCGCTTTATAACTCTTGGTTGCCATAAGATAAACTAGATTATTTGAAGATGAAACAGGATTTTAGATAGTATTAATAAAGACAACGCAAATAAAATATGGAAAATGATACAGGAAGCTGGTGATTATTTACGGAGTTAGCAGCACACACTGGCCCACACTAGTTGTGTGGACTATTTAACTTTCATACAAAATAAATCCCTTAAAGACTCGTCAATTTAAGCAACAAACTAGAGATATGACTAGAGACTTTTGAGATAGATCAGTGTTTAGTAAGGTATGAATGAAGATAACCGCCGTAAACTGTGGGTTTTAATCCAGGAAGCTGGACTTTATTTACAAAACAAACTTCCAGACAGCTCAAGTCATCCAAAAGGTAGAAACCCTTATGCTCACGTTGCGCTGTGTGTCAAAGATAAATTTGGACTCAGTTATAAAGATATTGATGATAATCATTTTAAAAAAGTTGAAGAATACTTAGTTTTTTTAAAAAATAATCCAAATTAGACAAGTTGCTGTTGAACAATTCAGTCTTTGGCTTTATATACTCATAGTTGAATATGAAAAAATGGACAACAGAAACTTGGAAAAATTTCCCAGCTAAACACCTTCCTGTTTATCAGGACGAAGCTGAGCTTAATTCTGTTCTAAATAAAATTAAAAGTTATCCACCACTAGTATTTGCAGGTGAGTCTAGATCTTTAAAAAAAGAATTAGCAAAAGTAGTAGAGGGTAAAGCTTTTCTTTTACAAGGAGGAGATTGTGCTGAAAGTTTTGCAGAGTTTCATCCAGACAATATCAGAGATACATTTAAGGTTATCTTACAAATGTCACTAGTTTTAACTTCCTCTGCATCTTTGCCAGTTGTAAAACTTGGAAGAATAGCAGGACAGTTTTCTAAACCAAGAAGCTCACCTATCGAAGTAAAAGATAGCGTAGAACTACCGAGCTATTTAGGCGATAACATTAACGGAATGGATTTTAATGAAAAATCTAGAATTCCAGATCCTAAAAGATTATTTAGAGCATACTCACAGTCTGCATCTACTTTAAATTTATTAAGAGCCTTTTCTCAAGGAGGGTTTGCCGACTTAAGACAAGTTCATTTATGGAATTTAGGTTTTGTTAAAAAAACTGAACAAGAAAAAAAATATAAAGAAATAGAAGATAAAATTAGTGACGCTTTAGATTTTATGGAAGCCTGTGGAATAAATCCAGATTCCAATAGAAGATTGAGAGTTGTAAATTTCTATACTTCACACGAAGCCCTACACTTGCCTTACGAAGCAGCAATGACAAGAGTAGATTCTACAACTGGAGAATATCATGACACTTCTGCACATTTTGTTTGGATTGGAGACAGAACAAGACAACCAGATGGAGCTCACGTAGAATTTTGTAAAGGAATTAAAAATCCTATAGGAATTAAATGTGGACCATCACTAAAATCTGATGAATTAATTAAATTAATAAACATTTTAAACCCTACAAATGAAGCTGGAAGAATAACTCTGATCTCAAGATTTGGTGCAGATTTAGTTGAAAGTGGTTTGTCAAAATTAATTAGACCAATAAAAAAAGAGGGGCTGAATGTTATTTGGTCGTGTGATCCGATGCATGGAAACACTATTAAAGCTACTTCTGGTTTTAAAACAAGACCATTCAACAACGTGGTAAAAGAAATTAAAAATGTTTTTGGAGTTCATCAAGCAGAAGGTACATATGCAGGAGGGCTTCATATAGAAATGACGGGCCAAGAAGTCACAGAATGTACCGGCGGTGCTCAGCAAATATCCGATCAAGATTTATCTAGCAGATATCACACTCATTGTGATCCAAGACTAAATGCTAGCCAAGCACTAGAACTTGCTTTTCTTATTTCCGACGAAATAAAGAAAAATTCTCAATACTCAAAAAATATTATTAAAGCAGCATCTTAATAATTATTATATAATTATTAAGACAGAATTCTGAAAAAGAATGAAAAGATTTTTATAGTTATGGAAGTTAAAAAAAGAGCAGAAATTATTCAAAAATGGATTGATGACTACTGTAACTCTGTGTCTTTTGATCTTAGTTCTTTAGTTGTTGGTATTTCAGGTGGTGTTGATTCCTCAGTGGTAAGCACACTTTGTGCTTTAACTGGAAGAAAAACCATCGTTTTAAGCATGCCAATCAAGCAGAAAAAAAACCAACATGATTTAAGTATTGGTCATGGAAATTGGTTAGTTAAAAAATTTAATAACGTAAAACTAAGCACCATCAATCTTGAAAGTATTTTTAATGAATTTGAAAAAAGTATGAGCCTATTTAACAGTGAGCATGGTTTTGCAAATTCAAGAGCTAGATTAAGAATGACAACACTTTATCAGGTAGCCGCAGCTAATAATGGAATTGTTGTTGGTACAGGAAACAAAGTAGAAGACTTCGGTGTGGGTTTTTATACAAAATATGGAGACGGAGGAGTTGATATATCTCCCATTGCTGATTGCACTAAATCACAAGTTTGGGAATTAGGAAAATATCTTGGAATTGATAATAAAATTATTGAGGCAGAACCAACAGATGGTTTGTGGAAAGATGCAAGAACGGACACAGAACAACTGGGAATGTCGTATCAAGATTTAGAAAAAGCCATGTTAGATAGCAATGACCCAAATTATAAAAAATATTTAGAAATTAGAAAAAAAAATCTCCATAAAATGAATCCAATACCAGTATGTAAATTTGATGAATAACTTAAAAATTACAAATTCTTTGACAAGATCAAAAGATTTATTCAGGCCAATAAATCCTAAGAATATTACCATGTATGTTTGTGGGCCTACCGTTTATGCAGACCCACATGTTGGAAACGGGAGATCACTAATAGTTTTTGATTTGTTGTATAGAGTTTTAATTAAGCTATATGGTAAAAAAAATATAACTTACGTGAGGAATATAACAGATGTAGATGATAAAATTATCGAAACCTCAAAAACAAAGAGCATTCCAATCAATAAGATTACATCTGACGTAGAGAAAATTTTTCACAGAAATGTGAAAGATTTAAACTGTCTTAAACCTACATCTGAACCCAAGGCAACTGATCATATTAATGAAATGATTAGAATGATTGAGTCTTTAATTAAAAAAAATATAGCTTACGTAAATAATGGACACGTTTATTTTTTAATATCTAAATTTAAAAATTATGGAAAACTATCAAATAAAAAATTAGATGATCTAGTTGCAGGTTCAAGAGTCGAGATTTCAAAATTTAAAAAAAATCCCTTAGATTTTATTTTATGGAAGCCAGCATTAGCGGACGAACCAAGCTGGAATTCACCATGGGGTCAAGGCCGACCAGGTTGGCACTTAGAATGTTCAGTAATGTCAGAAAAATATCTTGGAAAAAATTTTGACATCCACGGAGGAGGACTAGACTTATTATTTCCCCATCATGAGAATGAGATCGCACAATCTTGTGCAAATAATTCTACTGAAGTCTTGGCTAATTATTGGGTCCATAATGGCTTTTTAACCATGAATAAAGAAAAAATGTCTAAATCTCTTGGAAATATAGAAACAATCTCTGAAGTATTAGGAAAGTATAATGGACAAGTAATTAGATTAGCACTTTTAAGCGCTCATTATAAACAACCGTTAGATTGGAACGATAGTTTACTGGAACAAAGCAAAACAACGCTAGAAAAATGGTATGAACTTTACGACGAAACAGAAAGTGAAATATGTAATAGTGAAATTTTTTCATGTCTTCTTGATGATTTAAATACACCAAAATATTTTGCAAAATTACACGCACTATATAACGCTGCTTTAAAAGGAGATAAGACTAAAAGAGTTGAATTTAATAATGCTTGTAGATTAATTGGAATTTTTAATCAAAAGAAAAATGAGTTGACCAAAGAAAAGCAAGCTGCATCAAATATTGACAAAAAATATATAGTACAAAAAATAGAAGAAAGAATTAAAGCAAGAGAATTAGGAGATTTTAAATTAGCTGATAGTATTAGAGATGAACTTTCTAAAAATGGAATAATTATTAAAGATAAAGATAATAAGACAGAGTGGGAATATAAATGAGTAAAGAAAAAGTATATATTTTTGACACAACATTAAGAGATGGTGCCCAAACTGAAGGAGTTGATTTCACTGTAAATGACAAAATCAAAATCGCCAAAAGTCTTAATGATATAGGAGTCGATTATATTGAAGGTGGTTGGCCGGGTGCCAACCCTACTGATACAAAATATTTTAATACTCCCCAAGAATTAGACAAAAGTATATTTACTGCTTTTGGTATGACTAAAAAATTGGGCAGAAGTGCAGATAATGATCCTACACTATCGCCAATACTAAATGTCAATACTAAAGCAGTTTGTATTGTGGGCAAGTCATGGGACTTTCATGTTGATGTTGCTTTGGGAATAACAAAAGAAGAAAACTTAACAAATATCAAAGAAACAGCAAAATACTTTATTAAAAATAAAAGAGAATTTATTTTTGACGCAGAGCATTTTTTTGACGGTTATAAAAATAATCCTACGTACGCTCTTGATTGCTTAAAACACGCATATGAGGAAGGTGCAAAATGGTTAGTTCTTTGTGACACAAATGGAGGAACGTTACCTAATGAAGTAGGAGAAATTATATATAAAGTGTCTAAATCAATACCTGGAAAAAATTTAGGAATACACGCACATAATGATACTGAAAATGCAGTAAGTAATTCTCTGACTGCTATTTTAGCAGGGGCTAGACAAGTTCAAGGTACGATTAATGGCTTGGGAGAAAGATGTGGTAATGCAAACTTAATGTCCATAATTCCAACTTTATTTTTGAAAAAAAGCTTTAGTGAAAAGTTTGAGTTAAATATTAAAGAAGAAAAGCTAGAATCTCTTACGGATTGCTCAAGAATGCTTGATGAAATACTTAACAGAAAACCAAACAAGAGTTTAGCTTATGTTGGCGCATCTGCATTTTCCCATAAAGGTGGACTTCATGTGTCTGCAGTTAAGAAAGACCCAAAAACATACGAACATATTGATCCTAAACTTGTTGGGAATCATAGAAACATAATTATTTCAGACCAAGCTGGTAAATCCAATATTTTATCTAGATTAGAAAATTATGGAATTAAAATCGACTCTAATGATCCTAAAATTTTTAAAATTTTAGAGGAAGTTAAAGATAGAGAGTTTTCAGGTTATTCATATGATGGTGCCGATGCATCATTCGAATTATTAGCAAATAGACTACTTGGAAAAGTTCCAGATTATTTGAATGTTGAAAGCTATAGTGTAACTGTAGAAAAATCAGATAAACTCAACACAAATGCAGAGGTGGTTTTTATAATTGATGGTAAAAAAATTAAATGTAAAGGAAAAGGTAACGGTCCTGTTAATGCTTTAGACAATGCAATAAGAGAAAATTTTTCTAAAGTAGAGAAGTATTATAATTTTTTTTCTGACTTAAAGTTAATAGATTATAAAGTTAGAATATTGAACACAGGAACAGAAGCAACTACAAGAGTTGTTATTGAAAGCACAGATAAAACTGGTGTTAGCTGGTTTACTATTGGTGTTTCACCAAACATTATTGAAGCATCTTTTAAAGCATTGATAGACAGTCTTGATTATAAACTCTTTAAAGAAAAAGCTCCTGCAAATATAAGATTAAATGCTAAATAAATTTGGTTTTATTTTAGTAAATCCGCAACTTGGTGAAAATATTGGGGCTTGTGCTAGAGCATTAAAAAACTTTGGTTTTTCAAATTTAAATATCGTTTCACCTAGAGATCCTTGGCCTAATACCAAAGCTAAAATGACTTCTGTTGGTGCTTACAACATAATTCAAAAAGCTAAGATCTATAAAAATGTTTCAGAAGCTGTTAAACAATTCGATCTAGTTTTTGCTTCAACCGCAAGAAGACGAGACGTTAATAAAAAACATATTTCAATAGTTAACTTTGTAAAAATTTTATCAAGTCATAAAAAGTCGAATATAGGAATTATGTTTGGCCCAGAAGCTTCAGGTCTGTCTAATCACGATCTTTCTCTATCTAATTTTATTATACAAATTCCTACTTCAAGTAAATTAACATCTTTGAATCTTTCTCATGCTGTCATTGTCATTTGCTATGAAATATATAGGTCTTTAAATTTTTCTAAATTTAAAAAAGAAAAAATTTTATCTACATTAGCTTCAAAAAGTTCAATTAAAAACTTGATCAAATTTCTTGAAAAAATGTTAGATCATAAAAAATTCTTTAAACCACCCGAAAAGAAAAAATCCATGATTTTAAATATTAATAATATATTTGGTAGATTAGAATTGAGTGAAAAGGAAATAAGGATTTTATTTAGTATTTTTAGCTCTTTAAATAAGAAAGATAGACCATAGTATAATTGACAAATCCTCCACAAAGTCTATAAAACACGAACTAATATATATGACAAAAAGAATTAACGCTAAACATAAAATAGACCGTAGGTTAAAAGTTAATTTATGGGGCAGACCTAAAAGTCCATTTAACACGAGAGCATATCCTCCAGGCCAGCACGGTCAAAATAAAAGAGGTAAACCTACAGATTACGGTATTCAACTTAATGCGAAGCAAAAATTAAAAGGTTACTATGGTAATATTAACGAAAGACAATTTAGAAATATTTATAGGCAAGCTATCTCTAAAAGAGGTGACACTACGGAAAACTTAATAGGCCTGTTAGAAAGTAGATTAGACACCGTTGTTTACAGAGCTAAATTTACTCCAACTGTGTTTGCAGCAAGACAACTTATTAATCATGGGCACATAAGAGTTAATAAAAAGAAAGTTAATATTTCAAGTTATTTAGTCAAAGATACAGATGTGATTGAAATAAGAGAAAAATCAAGAGCGTTAACCGTTATTGACGGATCGTTGTCTAGCAAAGAAAGAGATGTACCGGAGTACATTCAATTAGATGATAAAAATAAAATTGTAAAATTAATCAGAGTTCCTAAATTCTCTGAAGTTCCATATCCTGTTATTATGGAACCAAATTTAGTGATCGAATATTATTCTAGGTAATTAACTTCTTGCTTCAAAGAACTTCAATAAATTCTATAAATAAAAAATTAAAAAAAAATCCTAAATGGAAAATTTTAGATATTGGCTGTGGATACACAGCTAATCAATACGCAAACACAATAGCTGATATTCAGGATTTATCTAATTTTTATCAAGACAGAAAATTTATTAAAATAATTGATAAGAAGCTACCCTTTGAGGATAATGAATTTGATTTTGTAATAACAAGTCATGTAATTGAACATGTTGAAGATTTTCAATTTTTCATTCATGAAATAGAAAGAATATCAAAACAAGGCTACATTGAACTACCAACTAGGTTAGGGGATAATGTGGTTTTTGAAAATTTAAAAGAACACATTTGGTGGTTCAAGTATAATGATGAATTAAATTCATTGATAGTTTCAAAAAAAAATCAAATATTAGAACCTTTTTTAAGCGTCTCTTCAGCTAAAAAATTAGAGAATATTTTTAGAGAGAGTCTTATTATAGAGATTTATTGGAAAGACAAAATTGAATTTCAGCTAGATGATGAGTTAGAATTAAAAACAACAAGACAAATTAGCTTTTTATCTTTAGTCAAAAAATATTTTAGTAAAAAAATTAGAAGATTATTTAGCAAGTCTTAAGCTAAATAATTTTTTTTTGTTGTAGCAAATCTTTTAACTCACCTTTTTCAAACATTTCTTTAACTATATCACAACCTCCAACGAACTCTCCCTTAACGTAAAGCTGAGGTATTGTAGGCCAATCACTAAACTCTTTTATTCCATTTCGAATATTTTCATTTTCTAAAACATTTATTCCATTAAATTTGACGTTTAGATGTTTTAGTATATTTGCGACCGCCATAGAAAACCCACACTGAGGCGCTTCGGGCACACCTTTCATAAAAAGACAAACATCATTGTTGTCAATTATTCCTTTTAATTCTTCTTTTATGTCCATCTTTATTTACCTTCTGTTGTTATTGACAAAGCGTGTAACTCATTACCCATTTTCCCTTGCAAAGACTTATAAACAAGTTTGTGTTGTTCAATTTTAGATTTACCATTAAATATCTTTGAGGTAATTTTAGCAGAATAATGATTATTGTCTCCCACAAGATCTTTAATTTCTATAGTCGCATCAGGAATTGATCCTATTATTAATTTTTTAATTTCTTGAATTGTTAAGGCCATTAGTAGTTATTGTACCATTTGTTGTTAGCTTTATATAGATCATTTTTATTTAACTTCAACTCACCTGGTATTTCAAAATAATCTTTTTGCACATTAGCAACTAATTCATTAAATATATTATTTTCATCTAAAATTTCTTTGACTTTTTGTAGTTCTTTTGGATTAATTTCTAACAAATATCTGCCTTGATCTTCTCCAAAATAATGTTCCATTTGATTGGAAAGTTTTTTTGGACTTTCTATTTTTAGCCCATATTCTGAAGGAAGACACATTTCAGCAAGTGCTAAAATTAAACCGCCTGAAGATATGTCGTGAGCTGAAATAATTAGTTTATTATTAATAAGTTTTAAAACAGTTTCTCCATTATTTTTTTCGTTAGAAAGATTCACGTCAGGTGGTGGACCTTCATTAATTGAGTAAATTTCTTTGAAAAAAACACTTTGAAAAAGATGTCCAAACGTTTTTCCAACTTGTAAAATAATATTTCCTTCTGCTTTTAAAAAGTGATTAATTTTTTTTTTAGTATTATCAATAACACCAATACCTCCAATAACAGGTGTTGGGTCGATATTTTTTTTATTTGTTCCATTGTAAAAAGAAACATTACCAGAAACTACTGGAAAACCTAAGAACTCAGATGCTTCTTTCAAACCAATTAAACATTCAGCAAATTCACCCATTACTTTAGAGTTCTCAGGATTTCCAAAATTTAAACAATTTGTAATTGCAATTGGTTTTGCGCCTACTGAAATTAAATTTCTCCAACTTTCACATACAATTTGCTTTCCACCTGTTATAGGATGAGCCTTGCAGTAATTTGCAGAAGAATCTACTGTTACAGCCACAGCTTTATCTTTTTTATGAATTCTTATTACCGCAGCGTCGGCACCTGATCTTTGAGCGGTATCATTCATTACCATTTGGTCAAATTGTTCAGTTACCCAAGATTTACTAGATTCATTTGGTGAAGATAATATTTTTATAAGAGCATCCTCTAATTTAATCTTTTTAAGATCCTTAATATTAATTTTTTTTGTTGGTAGCTTTGTCTTTATCCATTTCCTGTCATAAATAGGTGCTTTCGTTGCTAAAGCATCAATTGGAATTTCACCAACTATTTCATCTTTAAACTTTAAAGTTAAATTATTTGTGTTTGTTGTCTTGCCTATTATAACAAAATCAAGATCCCATTTATCAAATATCTTTTTTGCTTCTTTTTCTTTTTTGTCTTCTAAAACAATAAGCATCCTTTCTTGACTTTCCGACAACATCATTTCGTATGGTGTCATGCCTAACTCTCTACACGGAACTTTATCTAGATTAAGTTCGATACCTAGATTACCTTTTGAAGCCATTTCAACACTTGAAGATGTTAATCCTGCAGCACCCATATCTTGAATTGAAATAATAGATTTATCTTTCATTAATTCGAGACAAGCTTCCATTAAAAGTTTTTCAGTAAATGGATCTCCTACTTGAACTGTGGGCTTCTTATCATCTGAATTTTCATCAAATTCAGCAGAAGCCATTGAAGCTCCATGTATGCCATCTCTTCCTGTTTTTGACCCAACATAAACAACAGATTTATTAAGACCTTTAGCTTTTGAATAAAATATTTTATCTTTTTTTGCATGGCCAACCGCCATAGCATTAACTAAAATGTTTTCATTGTAAGTACTGTTAAATTTTGTTTCACCAGCCACTGTTGGTATACCGATACAATTTCCATATCCTCCTATTCCAGAGACAACACCGTTAAGCAGAGTTTTTGTTTTGGGATGTTCAGGTGATCCAAAATGAATAGAATTTAAAAGAGCTATAGGCCTTGCCCCCATCGTGAAAACATCTCTTAAAATTCCTCCAACCCCTGTTGCGGCACCTTGATGAGGTTCAATGTAAGATGGGTGGTTATGACTTTCTATTTTAAAAACAATAGCATCATCATCTCCAATATCTACAACACCAGCATTTTCACCAGGCCCTTGTATGACCTGTTTTCCTTCTGTAGGAAGATTTTTTAAATGAATTCGTGAAGATTTATAAGAACAGTGTTCATTCCACATTGCTGAAAAAATTCCAAGTTCTAGTAAGTTAGGCTCTCTTTTAAGCAATTCTTTTATTTTAGAATATTCATCCAATTTTAAACCATGTTTTTCAACAATCGTATTTGTAATTTTCATTTTGATTAATTTAGTAAACTTGCAAACAAGTTAATCCCATCATCATTCGATATTATTTGATCAACCATTCTTTCGGGATGGGGCATCATACCTAAAATATTTTTTTTTTCATTAAAAATTCCGGCAATATTATCCAAAGAACCATTTGGATTATTTTCTTCATTTATATTACCTTCTGCGTCACAGTACTTGAAAGGTATTAGATTTTTATCTTTTAATTCTTTTAAATGTTCTGAATTTGTAAAATAATTGCCTTCATTATGTGCAATATTAAATTTTAATACTTGATCTTGCTCGTATTTATTACAAAATTTGTTATCAGTGTTCATTGTCTTTACATAGATGTCTTTACCAAGAAACTTCAAATTTTTATTTTTAAGAAGAACTCCTTTTAGAAGTCCTGTTTCAGTCAAGATTTGAAATCCATTACAAATTCCTAAAATCAAGCAACCATTATTAGCTGCTTTTATTACTTCATTTAAAATATTTGATTTAGCTGCAATAGCACCAGTTCTTAGATAGTCACCGTAAGAAAAGCCACCTGGAATTACAATTAAATCGGATTTTGGGAGAGTTGTATCTTTATGCCAAACCATTGTGTTTAGAAATTGTAATTTTTCTAAAGCAATGACTACATCTCTATCACAATTAGAACCAGGAAATACTATTACAGAAGAGTTCATTAATTAAATTTTTAATATTTCAAAATCTTCAATAATTAAGTTAACTAAAAGTTTTTTACACATATCCTCAACTTTTCTTTTGGCTTCAGACTCGCTGTTTTCATTGATTTCAATTTCAAAGTATTTTCCCTGTCTTAAACTCTTTAACGTATCCATTCCCATGTTCTGTAAAGTTTGTTGAACGACTTTTCCTTGTGGATCAAGTACATCTTTTTTTAATATAACTTTTATTGAAAATTTCAATTTATTTTTTTTTAAATTTTACAGTTGTGGTTTTTCCAAAATTAACTTCACTTATGTTACTTTCTTCTGGCATAATTCCAAGTCTTCTAGCTACATCTTGATAAGCTTCTATAAGATTTCCTAGATCTTCTCTAAATCTATCTTTATCTAATTTCCTATCCGTTTTTATATCCCACAATCTAGATGTATCAGGACTAATCTCATCAGCTAAAATTATTTCATTCATTTCTTTGTCTTTATTCCATATTCTTCCATACTCAATTTTAAAGTCTACTAACTTTATGCCGATGCCTCTAAAAATACCCTGAAGTATATCGTTAATTCTTAGTGACATTTTATTTATAGTCTCAATTTCTTTTTCTGTAGCCCATTCAAAAGAGAAAATATGTTCTTTTGAAATCAATGGATCTCCCAATTCATCATTTTTTAAGTAATATTCTAGCAGTGGTCTCTCTAAAATAGTTCCCTCAGAAATACCTAATCTTTTCGTTAAAGAACCTGCTGCAATATTTCTTACCACAAATTCAATAGGTACAATTTTAACTTTTTTAATAAGCTGTTCACGCATGTTTAATCTTTTAATAAGATGGGTTTGAATTCCACATTCGGCAAGTGAATTTAGAAGATACTCTGATATTCTATTATTTAAAACACCTTTACCTTCAATATTTGCTTTTTTTAAAGCGTTAAAGGCTGTAGCGTCATCTTTAAAATGTTGGATGACTAAACCATTATCATTTGTTTCGTAAATAATTTTAGCTTTACCTTCGTGTATTTTTTTACCTTTGTTCATGGGATCTATTTCTTTAAGCTTCTATTAAAAATCATATTAATTCTTTTTGTATGGTAACTAAAATCAAAAAGTTTTTTTAATTTATTAACAGGAAGTTTCTTGTTTATTTTTGGGTCATTTGCAATATTTTGATAAAAAGATGAACCTTTATTCCATGACCGCATAGCATGTTTTTGAACTAATGCATAAGCCTGTTCTCTAGTAAACCCAACAGCAATTAATTCAATCAAAACTCTTTGTGAGGAAAATAGCCCATTAGTTAAGTTTAGATTTTTAAGCATATTTTCGGGATATACATTTAAATTTTTTACAACTCCATTTAATCTTGTTAAAGCAAAATCTAAAGTTGTAGTTGCATCCGGCCCTATATTTCTTTCAACTGCTGAATGAGATATATCTCTTTCATGCCAAAGAGCTACATTTTCTAGAGCGGGCATCACAGCCGATCGCACCATTCTCGCTAGACCTGTTAAATTTTCACTTAAGATAGGATTTTTTTTATGTGGCATAGCAGATGATCCTTTTTGTTTTTTACCAAAAAATTCTTCAACTTCTAAAACTTCTGTTCTTTGTAAATGTCTAATTTCTGTTGCAAACCTTTCAATTGAGCTTGCTATTATTCCTAGTGTTGAAAAAAACTGAGCGTGTCTGTCACGTGGGATAATTTGAGTTGAGATAGGTTCGACTTTTAATTTAAATTTTTTTGCAACGTAACTTTCAACTCTAGGATCTATATTAGCAAAAGTTCCAACAGCACCAGATATTGCGCACGTTGAAATTTCATTAATAGAGTTTTCTAATCTTTTTTTATTTCTTAAAAACTCTTGATAAAAAGTTAACATTTTTAAACCAAAAGTCATAGGTTCTGCGTGAATTCCGTGACTCCTTCCTATGCATAAAGTTTTTTTATGTTTAATAGCTTGTTTTTTAATTGATACTAATAAATTCTTAATATCATTTAGAAGAATTTCACCCGATTGCTTCAACTGTAAGTTAAAACAAGTGTCCAATACATCTGATGACGTCATACCTTTGTGAAGAAACCTTGCTTCTTTACCTGCTTTTTCAGTTATAGAAGTTAAAAATGCTATAACGTCATGCTTAACCTTTTCTTCTATTTTTAAAATTCTAACGACATCAATTTTAGCTTTTGATCTAACTTTTTTAGCAACTCCTTTTGGAATAATGTTTAATTTTTCCATTGCTTCAGCAGCCGCAATCTCAATATCAAGCCAGATTTTATATTTATTTTCATCCGCCCAAATATTTCTCAGTTCTTTTCTAGAGTATCGATCAATCATATAGAATAAGGAGGATAGTTTAATTCTTTTTTTGATAAGGTGAAAATTTCATATCCTGTTTCTGTTATACCAACAGTGTGCTCAAATTGTGCTGATAATTTTTTATCTTTTGTAACTGCTGTCCATCCATCATTAAGCATTTTAGTTTCATATTTCCCCTCATTTACCATTGGTTCTATTGTAAATATCATACCAGGTTTAAGTTTCAGACCAGTTCCTTTTCTACCATAATGTAGAATGTTAGGTTGTTGATGAAATACTTTTCCAATTCCATGGCCACAAAAATCTCTTACTACTGAAAAACCTTCTTTCTCGACATAAGTTTGAATAGTCGAGCCAATGTCTCCTAAAGTAGTTTCCTTATTTAAAATTTTAATAGCCTTCATCATTGAATTATAAGTTACTTCTGTTAACTTTTTTGCTTTAACAGAAACTTCTCCCACATAGAACATTCGACTTGTATCACCATGCCAACCATCTTTAAAAGTTGTTACGTCAACGTTAACTATGTCGCCTTCAGTTAAAGTCTTGTCCCCAGGTATGCCGTGACAAATGGTGTGGTTTGGTGAAGTGCAGCATGACTTAGGAAAACCTCTATAAAATAATGGAGCAGAACAAGCACCGCTGTCGTTAATAAATTCATAACACAAATCATCTATTTGATTGGTTGTGATTCCCGGTTTAATTATTTTTGCAACTTCATCTAATGTTGCGGCTGCTATCGAACCTGCAGCACGTGTACATTCAAACGCTTCTTTAATATCTTCACTCATTAATTTGAAATTTAATTTTATTGTTTAGTATTATTCCTTTTGACAAAAATTTACAATCGTAGCAAAGAATTTTTACATTGTGTTTTATCGCTTTTATTAATGTTTTTGAATATTCAGGGTCTATATCTTTTGCAATCTCAAATTTTTCACAATCCTCTCTTTGAATCACGAATAACAGATAAGCTTTAAAACCCTTTCTGGTAGCATTTATTAATTCGTTTAAATGTTTTGTTCCTCTGGTAGTAATTGAGTCAGGAAATTCTGCAACTTTAGATTTTCTTTTTAAAGTTACACTCTTAACCTCAAGGAATGACTTAGTTTTCCCATCCTCCAAATAAAAATCAAACCTTGTGTGTGCTCCAAAAGTTTGTTCACTTTTAATTTGAACTTTGTTAGTAAAATCTTTAATAAAATTTTTTTCTAAAGCATGTTTGACAATTTTATTAGTCAAATGTGTATTTACACCTACCTTAGAACCTTCATTTTCAATGATTTGCAAAGTATATTTTAACTTTCTTTTTTTATTATTTGATTTAGTCAACCAAACTTTATTATTTTTATTTAGAAGTCCCATCATGGAACCTGAATTTGCACAATGTGCTGTCACAATTTTTTTATTCACATTAATATCTGCAAAGAAACGCTTATATCTTTTTATAAACCGTCCTGATATTAATGGATTCTCAAAGTTCATAATTTTTTAAAAATGAAAAAAGCTAGAAAAAAAATTAAAGCAGGCATTCTCATTATCGGTAACGAAGTTCTATCAGGAAGAACACAAGATTTAAATGTTTCATTTATTTCAAATTGGCTGAATGTTAATTGCGGGATATCAGTAGGGGAAGTGAGAATTATTCCTGATATAGAGAAAAAAATTATTTATAATATTTTAGATTTAAGTAAAAAATTTAATTATGTTTTTACCACAGGAGGTATTGGCCCCACACACGATGACATCACAGCTTTCTCAATCGCTAAAGCTTTTAAGGTTAAATATGAATATGATTCTAAAGCTTATTTAATACTTGAAAAGTATTATGGTAAAGAAAATTTTAATGAAGCTAGAAAAAAAATGGCCAGGATGCCAAGAGGAAGTTCATTAATAGTTAATCCCTCAAGTGCAGCACCAGGCTTTAAAATTAAAAATGTTTTATCCTTACCTGGCGTTCCATCAATTCTAAAATCCATGATGCCAAATTTAAAAAAATATTTAGTGAAGGGACCTGTCACTATTAGCAGGTCTATTAATTTACACACAGTAGAAAGTGGCATATCTTTACAATTAGAAAAATTACAAAATAAATTTTTAAAAAAAGTTGACATTGGCAGCTATCCTTTTTTCAAGCTAGGAAAAGTAGGTGTCGCCATAGTATTAAGATCACAATTTCGTGAGCAATTAAAATTGTGTGAAAAAAAGCTAATGCAAATTGTAAAAAAAAATAAAATAAAGATTGTAAAAAATTAAAATTATGAAAATTTATGATTGCTTCATGTATATGAACGAAGATATTATTTTAGACTTGCGCTTGAATTATTTAAATAATTATATCGATAAGTTTGTAATAGTCGAGAGTTTAAAATTCCACAGTGGCAAAAAAAAAAACTTATCATTTAATATAAATAAATTTTCTAAATTTAAAGAAAAGATTATTTATTTAGTTTTAGAACAAGAGCCATATGATATTGAAACTATTAACGATAATGACAATATCGAAGTAAAGAATAGTAAACATATTTTAAACGGAATGAGAAGAGACTTTAATCAAAGAAACTATATTTTGGAGGGATTAAAGGAATCTAATGATAATGATATTATTTTGATTTCAGATATAGATGAGATTCCAAAATTGAGTGCTCTCGACGTTAGATCGATTGAAAATAATCTTATATTTTTTAAACAAAAAATGTTTTATTACAAGCTTAATTTATGTTCTAAGAAAACAAATTGGTTTGGAACGAGAGCGTGTAAGAAAAAAAAACTTCTTAGCCCACAATGGTTACGAAACATAAAATCAAAACCTTATCCTTTGTGGAGGCTTGATGTTCTTTTTTCAAAAAACAAATATACAAATGTAAAAATTATAGAAGACGGAGGTTGGCATTTTTCGTATTTAAATTCACCTGAAGAAATTGAAAACAAACTTAAAAACTACGCCCATTATAGAGAATATGAACTTGATCCACTAGGAGTGGAAAAGATAAAAGAAAGAATCTTAAATAAAACTAGCGTATACAATTTATCTAAAGATATGAGACAATCAAAATTTACAAGTGGTCGAAAATTAGAAAAAGTTAATTTAAGTATATTACCTGATTACATAAGTGATAATAAAGACAAATACAAAGAGTGGTTAGATTAATTTTTTTATGGCTGAAAATGCAATTATAACATTAGCTGATTCAAACTATTTTGAAATGCTAAATGAACTAGTTGATTCTATTAACAAACATCCAGAAAGCAAAAAAGTATCAATTTGTGTTTTAGATGCAGGTTTAAAAGATAGTCAAATTAAATCTATCGAAAAAAAGGTTTATAAAATAAAAAAAGCAAATTGGGACATCGAAGTCCCCAACCACAAAGTAGGCGGAAAAGAATGGCTAAAGAGTCAGGTCTCTAGAGCGTTTTTACCTAACTATTTTCCTGAATTTAAAAAGTACCTTTGGATAGACTGTGACGCTTGGGTTCAGGACTGGAACTGTATCGAGCTTTACTTTAAGGCATGCGAAAATGGAAAACTTGGTATCACCCAAACAATGGGTCAGGGTTATAGAATAATGTCAAAAGTGAAATGGCTGATAGGAAGCTTAGCTCTAATAAAATCACAAAATTATAAGCATGCAAGAAGTTCAGGCATAAATGAAAAAGATGCTAGAATAATTGCTTTTGCACCACACTTAAATATTGGCGTTTTTTCACTCGAAAAAGATTCAATTTGTTGGGAAATCTGGCAAAATAATTTAAAAAAAACTTTATCTAAAGGTAAAATATTTGGCTCAGAAGGATTGGCAATTAATCTTTCTGTTTATGTCGATAATGTTCATACAGAATTTCTGCCACTGAATTGTAATTGGCTTCCTAGCAATCTTTTACCTAAATACGATACCGAAAAAGAAATATTTGTTGAACCAAACTTACCAAACTTTCAAATTGGAATTATGCATTTAGCAGCAGGAATTTGGGTAGAAGGCAAAGATATGAGACTAAATAAAGATTTAAATATTGATATAGAGACAATTAAAGGCGATAAAGTAATTAAATCTTTAAGATTCAAAAATTAATCAAATATTACAAAGCACTCATTGAAAAAAGGTAAATCTCCATCAGAAGTTTCATCTCAAGGACTTTTAAATTTTGCAAAATCTATTAGTTTCAATACACAAAACTATATTCCAAAAAGAGAAGTTTTCTTCTCATTATTTAGAATCGAAATTTTATCAGGATTAACAGTTGCGTTAGCTTTAGTTCCTGAAGCTATTGCTTTCGCATTTGTTGCTGGTGTTGAACCTTTGTCAGGACTCTACGCTGCTTTTATTGTTGGGCTGATCACAGCATCCGTTGGCGGGCGCCCTGGAATGATTTCTGGCGCAACAGGAGCTCTAGCAGTTGTTATGGTTGCTTTAGTTATGGATCATGGTGCAGAATATCTTTTTGCAACTGTAGTTTTAATGGGATTTCTTCAATTAATTGCAGGATTCTCAAAACTTGGAAAATTTATTAGAATGGTTCCTCAACCTGTGATGCTTGGTTTTGTTAATGGATTGGCAATTGTAATTGGCATCTCTCAACTTAGCCAATTTAAAACAATAAATTCATTTGGTGAATCTGTTTGGATTTCAGGAAGCATGCTTACTTATTCAATCGGGTTTGTAATATTGACCATGCTTGTTATATGGTTATTACCAAAAATAACTAAAGCACTACCATCTACACTAGTAGCCATTTTACTAACAACTATTCTAGTTTTAGCTTTTAAGATTAATATTCCTAGTGTTGGAGATCTTGCCAGTGTTAAAGGGGGGCTTCCGGACTTTTCAATTCCAAGTGTTCCTATGAACATAGAAACATTAAAAATTATTTTCCCATATGCATTTATATTGGCTTCGATTGGTTTAATAGAAAGTTTATTAACTCTTAATTTAGTTGGAGAAATTACTAATAAAAGGGGCGGTGCTAGCCAAGAATGTTTAGCACAAGGTTTAGCTAATACAGTCACAGGCTTTTTTGGAGGGATGGGAGGATGTGCAATGATTGGACAGTCAATGATTAATGTTAGATCTGGTGGCAGGACACGTATTGCAGGAATATCAGCAGCTTTATTTTTATTAATTTTTATTTTGTATGCTTCTAAATATATTGAAATGATTCCAATCGCTGCTTTGGTTGGAGTAATGTTTATGGTTGTAATAGGAACTTTTGCCTGGAACTCATTAAAGATACTTTTTTTTGTACCAAAGAGTGATGCGTTAGTAATTGTTCTTGTTACAGTAGTTACAGTCCTTGAAGACTTAGCGGTAGCCGTAATTGTAGGAGTAATTGTTTCTGCACTTGTATTTGCATGGAAGTCAGCTTCAAGGATAACAGCAATTGAAAGACCGTCTAAACGTGAAAAAGGTGCAAAGGTTTACGAGATAGAAGGGCCTCTTTTTTTTAGTTCAACAAATAGTTTTTTAGAAATTTTTAAACCATTAAAAGATCCTGATGTTATTATTATCGATTTTGCTAAATCAAAAGTGATTGATCAATCAGCTTTAAAAGCTATTGAAGATATTGCCGATAAATATAATAGCATTGGGAAAAAAGTAAAACTTAGGCATTTAACACGTGATTGTCATAAATTACTTAGCAGAGCAGGACAACTCGTTGTTGATAGTGATGATGATCCCGATTACGGTATTGCAGTTGATTATGACGTGAAGTTAGGAATTTTTGGAAAATAGTTTTATGAAAAATTTTCTAATTTTTATTTTAATTAATTTTTTTTCTTATATAAATTTTATAGTAAAGAATAAAAATATCTTTAAGAGTTAAAAGAATATTTTTTAAAACTATTGACGATCCTTCTCTAAATTTACTAGGAAAGCTGTGAATGCCAACTTCGTCCACCCTGTAACCAAAATATTTTGCTTTTATTGCGAGTTCTGCGCCTATAAATGGACTATTTGTAGTTAGTTTAATTTTTTTTAATATTTTTTTATTCAACAATCTAGAACCACATGAAATATCTTTAAAATTTATATTAAACAAAAATCTTAACAAAGTATTGTAAATCCAAGAAATAATTATTCTCGTTGTTTTATATCTTTTTTTATATCTATAGGTAATAACAAGATCGTTAAAAGCATACTTTTTTAAAATTCTGGTTAAGTCATTCAACGCGATTCCAAACTCTCCATCCCCATCAACTGCATAAACACATTCGTATCGACTATTTTTAAAACCAGTTCTTATAGCTGCTCCATATCCATAATTTTTCTTATGAAATACAACCTTTATTCTTTTATTTTTTTTACTATATTTTAATGCTATCAGACCTGATTTTTCAGGACAGCAATCATCTATTATAATTATTTCATATTTTATTTTTAATTTTTTTAATATCTTTAAGCTTTTATTAATAACTTTTTTTACAGTGTACCTATCTCTGTATACAGGAAAAATTAGGCTAATTGATTTAGGATTTTTCATATCTATCTTTATTTCTAGATTCCAATTATGTTAAAGCATAGTCGAAAGTTTAGTCGTAACAATGTCACAGACTTATTTTGTGTTTACACAACGATCTCTACTTCTCACTTAATACTGTTATACAATATTTTTTTGTAAACTGGAATGTTTTTTCTATTGGTAAGATTGAAATTCTAAAAATAAAAAAGAAATAATTTATGTTACAAAATACTTTTAGTTTAGAAATATTAGAGTAGAAATAAAAGTTTATTTATTATATGAATATTTTACTAATGAAATTTAACTACAAGCTACTTTTATTTTTCATTGTCACATCAGTCTACATTCTTACTGTATCTATTTTTTGGTCAAATATTCAAATCCCATTTTCTGACACCAACGGAACAATTGGACAATTAACTATAAAGAAAATAAATTCTCAAAACGACACACTAAAGTTTATTCTGTTTATATTTCCACCGCTAATCTTCAATTTTCTATTTCTAAATTTTTTTTATAAGGATGATCTAATAAAGATTAAGGATCTTTACTATAAAAATGAAATTTCTAATGTTTATAAATTTAGGGAAGTTTCATTAATTGTTTTTTTATTGTCCCTGTTTGTTATTTTTCAGTTTTTTCAAATAGATTTTCCTTCTACAAATTATTTAGATACTCTTCATGATGGTGATTATTTAGCTCCTATTAAAAACCATCTTTATTTTGGAGGTTATTGGACTTCTACGTTTACAGTACACGGTGGTGAAAATTTTGTTTTACCATTGTTTGCCTATAAATTTCTTAAATTAAACATATCGAGTATCAAACTTATTCCTTATTTCATTACCTTGATTCTAAAATTTCTTTCTATTATTTTGTCATATAAAATCTCACAACTAGCAAATACTAATAAAGAACTTAAAATCATTTTTTTTACATTTTTAAGTTTGTTTACACTTTCACTGACCAGTTATGTTCAAGTTAATTATATAAACATTAGAGATTTGTTTACGATTGTATTTTTTATTTTATTTATAGATTTGTACACTAAAAAGTTAAATATATTATTTATATACTTTTTAACTTTAACAACAGTTTTAAGTTTTTTATTTCATTATGATACTGGTGTTTATCTGCACGTACTTATTTTCTTAATATTTATTCATTTGTTGCTTTCAAAAAAAATAAAGGAATCCATTTCGATAATATTTTTTTTAATTATTAATTGGTTCTTAGTTTTTATTTTTTTTGGTGCCAGTGAAATATTTAGCATGTTTGAGCAATTCTTACATATCGCTCAAAATATAGATAAAATTCATGGCTTAGAATATCCACAGCCATTTTTCAGCATAGGGGAAGGCCATGGGTCAAGAGCCACTAAATCTTTAGTCACTTTATTGTTTTTAGGTTTTGTTACAATTAATTTAATTTTTAATAAAAATAAATATTTTACAATTAACGAAAAATGTTTACTTGCCTTTTTCTATATCTACGCAATTTTTTCATTTAAAAATGCTCTTGGACGTTCTGATGGCCCGCACATTGTGGAAGCAAGCGAATGGATAACAATATTAATATTTTTTTATATTTTTCATTTAATTTTTCATAAATTTTATACTTTTTTTAATTCCCAAAAAATTTTAAAGAATTTTAAAACCATTTTAACTATATTCTTATTAATATTGGTTTTATCAGAAATAAATTTAAAAAAAATAATGAATTATAATTCCAATTTCTTAACCTATATAAACAATTACGACACAAGTTTTGTAAGCGGTGAAAGAGAAATGATTATTAAAGAAATTTCTATTTTAATTAATGATGTTGAGTGTGTTCAAAATTTTACTACTGACTTATCTTTACCCTATTTACTAGGAAAGCCCAATTGTACTAAGTTTATTGCACCATGGCTCATAAGTGGAAATTATTTTGAAAAACAATTTGTTGATAATTTAAAAAAAAGTGAAGTTAAATATATAATTTATGAGTCTCCAGCTTTTAGAGTAGATGGAATCAAAACATCTGATCGATTAAAAACGGCCAACCTATTCATAAAGAAAAATTATAGTGTATTGTGGGAAAAAGATGGATACATTATAGTAAAATTATCTAATACTTGAAAACTGAATTAAAACGTTATATTTACTAGTCAAATCAAAGCTTCCTAATGTGCTGGACAACTTTTAAGTAATATTTACAATGAAATTAAAAATGGAAAAAAATAATAAATCATTGAATGTAATAGTTGCTGATGTTTGTTATGATGACAACGGTTTAAGCACTCCTGTAATTCCTTTGGGCGCAGGTTTAGTAGCTGCCCATGCAAAAGTAGTTAATCCTGAGATTACAGTTAGTGTATATAAAGGAAAAACCTCTTTAATCGATGAAATTAAAAGGAACCCTCCAGATATACTCGGATTAACAAATTATTTATGGAATAATAATTTAGCCATCCGAATTGCAAATATAACTAAAAAAATTAACCCAAAAGTCTTAATTGTTTTTGGCGGTCCAGAAATTGATAAAAGTCCAGAAAATAAATCAATTATGTATAATAAATATTCAATAGCAGATTTTTTTATACAATATGAAGGTGAGCTTGCTTTTGCAAATTTAATAAAAAGATATATAGAATTAGACCTAGATAAAAATAAGCTGAAAAAAGAAATACTTAAATTAGGCAATTGTTTTATTATTGAAAACAAAGAAATCATTTCAGGTCCAAATTTACACAGAATTGAAGATCTAGATCTAACGCCGTCACCTTATACCACTGGATTGTTTGATAAGTTTTTAGAGGACCCAGATTATATGCCCATGATTCAAACTAATAGAGGCTGCCCTTTTTCCTGCACTTTCTGTCAGGAAGGCGAAGCATATTTTAACAAAGTGAGAAGAAAGTCACTTGCTTTTGTCAAAACAGAAATAGATTATATTTCTACAAGAGTGCGCCCGGAAGCTGGTTTATGGATTACAGATTCTAATTGGGCTATGTATAAATGGGATGAAGATATAGCAGATCATATTGCCTCTATTCAAAAAAAAATTGGTTGGCCAAGAGAATTGATAACCAGCACAGGAAAAGCACAACTAGAAAGAATTATTAAAATTTCAAATAAACTAAATAATGCAATGTTTATTTCTAACTCAGTTCAATCCATGAACCCAGATGTACTAAAAGAGATTAAAAGAAAAAATTTACCACCAGCAGAAATGGAAAAAAATAAAGAAAGTTTAAAATCAATTCGTCAAGAACCGGAAATAATTATACCTTTACCAAACGAAACAAAACAAAGCTTTTTTAATGGAGTTAACATTTTACTTGATAATGGAAAAAATCAAAGATTTGCTGTTTTTCAATGTTTAATATTAACAAATACAGAAATGGCAAATAAAGAAACAATAAATAAATTTGGGCTTAAAATTAAATATAAACAGCATTGGAATTTATTTGGTTGGGTTGAAAATAAATTTGTATGTGAGACAGAAAGAGTTACCGTTGCAACAAACACTATGTCAGAAGAAGAATATTTATCCTGTCGTGCTTATGCCATGATGTTAGATTCAATGTTAAGATTTGAGCCAATACACGAAGTATTCAAATTAATAGAAGATTACAGCATTAAAAATAGCGTTTTTACCTCGGCTTTATTCAATGAAATGGAGAACAAAAATAACAAAGTTAGTGAATGTTTAAAAATGTTTAAGGATAATTTACGCGCAGAAACGCATGACAGTGAAGAAGAGGTTATTAAGTACATGAAAGAAAATGAAGATAAATACAAACAGGGAGTGCTAGGTGGGGGAAACTTAAAATATTCAAATATGCTCTGGGTTGATTATTTTGAAGACACTTTAGGAACTATTTTCAATACTTTAAAACACGTATTAAAAGAGAAAGAAGATTCTGTAGAAGTAATTGATAATTTAGAAAAATACTTAAGATTAGTTTATTTTGATAGATTGAACAAAGAAGTTCCTGATATTGTATCAAATTATTTCGATTATGATGTATTAAAATGGTCAAAAGATAATACTAATACACGCTTACAAGATTACAAAAATAAAATTGAATATAAGTTTAAAAAAACAAATTTATCTAATATCGGTACAAAGCAAATTTGGGCTAATTTTGGATTTATTCAAAAAAAAATAGAGGAAAAATCTAAAGACAATGATTCCAAAGAAGCTGTAGGGTTTGATAATAGATTTTTTATTTCTAAACTCAGAAGAGATATTACTGTCTAAAAAACTATTAATCTTTATATGAAAAAGTAATCTTTTCAATTGTATGATTAATTTTCTTTTTCATCAGATAGATTATAATAAATACGAACATTAAATATGGATTATAAAAAATTTATACAAAACGGTTATTTAAATTTAGGTGAAATAATCGATAAAAAAAAATGTCGTGATTTGTATAAAAAAATAGAAAGCTCAAGAGATTGGGGAGAAAATCTTTTTAGAAGCGAGAACGATATTGATGAAAACATGTGGCTACCTAAAACTAAATATTCCCCACCCAGCAAAACAAATCCAGGTAAAAATATTTGTAATTATTCAGAGAAAGTAGATTTATCTTTTATAGAAAAAAACACAACATTCAAAAAAACAATTGAAGATATCTGTGGCCCAGACCATGAGATTCTTTTAAAAAAATTTGTTGTTGCAACACCAAGAGATTGGGTTCCAAATTGGCTGCACGAAAGAATGAAAAAAAATTATATTGATAATTTAAATCCTTTTATAAAAAATGAATATAGAGATTTTACTTATTTTAGAGGTATTGATTATCACATGGATGTTATGGATAGATTAAACACTAAATTAGATTTGATTACAGTGTATGTTTATATCAATGATGTAACGGATGAAATGTCACCATTACACGTGGTTAACAAAAGCCATAAATTCTGCAACACTATTTTTCCTCATCCTTACGAAGATGATGATGATAAAAATAAAACAGTAGTGTTGACTGATGGTAATCGTAAAGAAAAAATGACAAAAGAAATACTTACTGGAAACGCTGGAAATGTATATTTGTGGTCGGGTGTTACGTATCATAGAACAAAACCTTTTAAATCAAGTGACAAACCAAGAATTTCATTAAGATACACAATTAAAAAAAATAAAGATTTAAAAAAAAATTTTATCATTGATGAATTTTTAGAAGAAAATAAATTATTGAATTTTAGAAATGTTAAAAATAACACTAGTATTATAACGGAAAAAAAAACTTCAAAAGAATATTCAAATTTTAATAAAAATTCTAATAATAAAAAATTTTATTAATTACAAGATTTTATCTATTGACGATCTTGTGCAGAGAGAGATAAATTAATTATCTTTGCCACTTTAAAACTCTAATGTATTAATATATTAACAATAACAATAAAAATAACACAGTGCCCTCGTGGTGAAATTGGTAGACACAAAGGACTTAAAAGCCTAGGGATTCAGAAACCTCATTGTCTCAGACAGTCTCAGGTAGTCTCAAAACATTATCAATCTTAACTTTCTTGTTTAACCCTTCAATTAGTATTAGAAATCAAGGCAAATTAATTTGTGTGAACTTGAGGATGACTTGAGGACAGAGAGATAAATCTGTTAAGATGATTTAATGAAAAAAGTTTTAGCGATCCTGGTTCTCGGTTTGTTGTGGGCTAATACTTCTTAT
>Ga0307488_10000440_pt1 | contig 33917 bp, 30 predicted proteins | sample SB02metaG_FD_202248 | JGI IMG/M metagenome (GOLD analysis project Ga0307488, IMG submission 202248) | Sea-ice brine microbial communities from Beaufort Sea near Barrow, Alaska, United States - SB 0.2 | ecosystem: Environmental > Aquatic > Marine > Coastal | place: USA: Alaska | collected...
ACGTTGAGATAGTAATACCACGCTCGCGCTCTTCAGGAGCATTATCGATCATGTCAAATGCAGATGCATTGCCACCGTAAGTTTTTGCTAATACGGTTGTGATTGCGGCTGTTAATGTTGTTTTACCATGGTCAACGTGACCGATAGTACCGACGTTTACATGCGGTTTAGTACGTTCAAACTTTGCTTTTGCCATTTTACTGGTTTCCTAAGTTAAAAATCCGACCTCAATGTTGAGTTCCGGATCAGACCTTCATTAAAATTTAAGTTCGCGCATTAGTAATGGCTTTTGTGACATTACTGGGCGCTTCTGAGTATTTAAAAAATTCCATTGAATATGACGCTCGCCCTTGAGTTGCACTGCGCAAGTCAGTAGCGTAGCCAAACATTTCTGATAATGGTACTTTAGCATGAATTATTTTAATACCTGCCACACCATCATCCATGCCTTCAATCATACCCCGACGCCTGTTAAGGTCGCCGACTACGTCACCCATCCAGTCTTCTGGAGTGGTAATTTCAACTTTCATTGTTGGTTCAAGTAATACAGGATTTGCTTCCGCAGCCCCTTTCCTGAACGCCATCGAACCTGCGATTTTAAACGCCATTTCTGAAGAGTCAACATCATGATATGAACCATCAAACAAGGTAACTTTTACATCAAGTACCGGGTATCCAGCTACTACACCATTTTGCATCTGTTCTTCGATACCTTTATCAACTGAAGGGATAAATTCTTTTGGAACTGTTCCCCCCACAATCTTGTTGATGAATTCGTATCCAGCGCCCTCTTCATTAGGTTCGATAGTTAACCAAACGTGACCAAACTGGCCTCTGCCACCTGATTGACGAACAAACTTTCCTTCAACATCAACTTTATTGCGGATGGTTTCGCGATAGGCAACCTGAGGTTTACCTACATTACACTCAACATTGAACTCACGTTTCATTCGGTCAACAATAATATCAAGATGTAACTCACCCATTCCCGATATAATTGTTTGACCAGACTCATCGTCAGTATGTACCTTAAAAGAAGGATCTTCTGCAGCTAGTTTACCTAGGGCAACACCCATTTTTTCTTGGTCAGGTTGAGAGCGAGGTTCTACCGCTATTGAAATGACCGGTTCCGGAAATTCCATACGCTCGAGGGTAATAATGTGGTTAGGATCACACAATGTGTCACCCGTAGTTACATCTTTAAGTCCTATCGCGGCAGCAATATCACCAGCACGTACTTGTTTTAGCTCTACTCTATCCTTGGCATGCATTTGAACAATGCGTCCAAATCGCTCGCGCTTAGCTTTCACTGGGTTGTAAAAAGCGTCGCCAGTATTAACTACACCAGAATAACAGCGGAAGAACGTTAACGTACCAACAAAGGGGTCAGTGGCAATTTTAAAAGCCAATGCAGCAAAGGGTGCAGCATCATCTGCCGGTCGCTCTGCTTCTGTTCCATCTTTGTCATTTAGTACACCTTTTATTGCAGGTACATCGATAGGTGCCGGTAGATACTCGACTACTGCATCGAGCACAGCCTGAACACCTTTATTTTTAAATGCAGAACCACACGTGGCGAGTACTATTTCATTCGCTAATGTACGTTTACGTAATCCAAATTTAATTTCGTCTTCGGTAAGGTCAATGCCTTCCAAATATTTATCCATCAATTCATCGGTAGCTTCAGCAGCTGCTTCAATTAGGTCAGTTCGCAATTCTTGCGCTCTGTCCATCAAATCAGCTGGGATATCTTCATAAGTGAAGGTCATGCCTAGATCAGATTCATTCCAATTAATGGCTTTCATCTTGATAAGGTCAATCACACCTTTAAACGTTTCTTCAGCACCGATATTTAAATGAATAGGCACACAAATGGTACCTAAACGAGTTTCTATTTGTTTAACAACGCGTTCAAAATCTGCTCCAGTTCGGTCCATCTTGTTGATAAATACAATGCGTGGAACGCGGTATTTATCAGCTTGACGCCACACTGTTTCAGATTGAGGCTCTACACCTGACGAACCGCAAAACACAACGACTGCACCATCAAGCACACGCAAAGAACGTTCTACTTCAATAGTGAAGTCAACGTGCCCTGGGGTGTCGATGATATTAATTCGATGTTGGTCAAATTGTTTGTCCATACCCGACCAAAAACAGGTCGTCGCTGCCGATGTAATGGTGATGCCGCGCTCTTGCTCTTGTTCCATCCAATCCATAGTGGCCGCGCCATCATGAACTTCACCGATCTTGTGTGACAAGCCAGTATAAAAGAGAACACGCTCAGTGGTCGTGGTTTTACCCGCGTCCACATGGGCAACAATACCAATATTCCGATAACGCTCAAGGGGCGTATTACGAGCCATAACTTTCTCTTATTACCAGCGGTAGTGAGCGAAAGCTTTGTTTGCTTCAGCCATGCGGTGTACGTCTTCACGTTTCTTAACCGCAGAACCTTTATTTTCAGCAGCGTCGAGCATTTCAGCTGCAAGGCGTTGAGCCATTGATTTTTCACCACGTTTACGGGCAGCGTCAACCAACCAACGCATACCTAGGGCATTTCGACGAACAGGACGAACTTCTACTGGAACCTGATAAGTAGAACCACCAACACGACGAGACTTTACCTCGACTGTAGGGCGGATGTTGTCGAGTGCGACTTCAAATATCTCTAAGTGCGTTTTGTCAGCTTTAGCAGCAACAATTTCTAATGCACCGTAAACGATTTTTTCAGCAGTCGATTTTTTACCGTCTAACATGACGACATTCATAAATTTAGCAAGTAACTCTGATCCGAACTTAGGATCTGGTAGGATTTTACGTTGACCTACGACTCTTCTTCTTGGCATTTCAAATTCTCCGTAGAATTTTCAGGGTATTCCCAAAACTCAATTATTACTTTAGTTTGGCCTTACTAACGGAGAACCGTTAAGACTTAGGCCTTTTAGTACCGTATTTAGAACGGCCAGCTCTTCGATCACTCACGCCTGCACAATCTAATGTACCGCGAACGGTGTGATAACGAACACCGGGTAAATCTTTAACACGACCACCACGAATAAGAACAACACTGTGCTCTTGTAAGTTATGACCTTCACCACCGATGTATGAAGACACTTCAAAACCGTTGGTCAAACGAACACGACATACTTTACGTAATGCAGAGTTCGGCTTTTTTGGTGTGGTAGTATATACACGAGTACATACTCCACGGCGTTGTGGGCAGGCTTGCAAAGCCGCGACGTTGCTCTTCGTCGCAGGTTGTTTGCGTGGCTTGCGCACTAACTGGTTAACTGTTGCCATTAACTAGCTCCTGATTAAGTTACGACTGATTGCCCTTTTTTGAGGGCGTAAAACGCGAAAAATCCGCGAGCCCTAAATAGATGACGATAAAGTCATCGAATTTCGGGTCGCGGAAGTCTAATGATCAATGTGGGAACTGTCAAGTAAGACTGCTGCTAAACTGCATTTTATATGGGTTTTACCACAATGGTTTAGTCAGCAATCTGTAATATTCAGATCACTTTGCGATCTTATTTTTTATTCGTCAGCAGGTGTATCACTCACTTCGGCATTAAGTGCCTCAGATAATGCCAGTTCTGCTTCAGATGCAGAAACTGAAGGTTCTTCCAGTTGCTGAAGTTCTGCTAGTTTTCTAGCATTACGTTTCTGATGGTGTGTAAAGCCGGTTCCGGCTGGTATCAAACGTCCAACAATAACGTTTTCTTTCAAGCCACGTAACTCATCTTCTTTACCTTGCACTGCTGCTTCAGTAAGAACACGGGTTGTTTCTTGGAAAGATGCTGCTGAGATAAATGACTCAGTAGACAACGATGCTTTAGTGATACCTAATAACTGTGGTGCGTACTGAGCAGGAATTTTTCCCTGTCTTTCCAATTCACGGTTAGCGATCTTCACATTAGACACTTCAACCTGCTCGCCTTCTAAGAACCTACTGTCACCTGAATAAGTGATCATACACTTACGCAGCATTTGACGAATAACCACTTCGATATGCTTATCATTAATTTTTACCCCTTGCAGGCGGTAAACTTCTTGTACTTCATTAACGATATAGTTAGAAACTGCACTGATCCCACGTAGACGTAGAATGTCATGTGGAGATTCAGCACCATCAGCAATAACTTCACCTTTTTCAACGTTTTCACCTTCAAACACGTTGAGATTACGCCATTTAGGTATCATCTCTTCGTAATGATCACCAGTTTTAGGCGTAATAGTTAAGCGTTTTTTACCTTTAGTCTCTTTACCAAAACCAATCATACCTGACACTTCAGCTAGGATGGCAGGCTCTTTAGGCTTACGAGCTTCAAACAAGTCAGCTACCCGTGGAAGACCACCGGTAATATCACGAGTTTTAGAACTTTCTTGAGGAATACGTGCCAATACATCACCAGGCTTAGCATCCATACCATCACTTGCTTCAATGGTAGTAAAACTTGGTAAACGAATCTCTTGTAAACCAAATTCTTCACTTTCAAGAATAAGCTTAGGCTCTTTAGCATTCGCTTTAGATAAATCATTAACTACGATACGCGTTAGACCCGTTAGGTCATCCTGCTGCATCTCAGTGTTACTGTCATCAACGTCAGAGAAACTGATTTTGGCAGCACGTTCCGTTACGATTGGGTGTGAATGAGGGTCCCAGTTAGCGACAACTTCACCAGAAGTAACTTTAGCACTGTCATCGACTGTTAAAATTGCACCGTATGGCACTTTATAACGCTCTTTCTCACGACCTTGATCATCAATAATAGTGATCTCAGTTGAACGAGAAACAATCACTACTTTGTCATCACTGTTGCGAACAGACTTAGCGTTATGCAATTTCAAAGTACCAGTCGTTTTCACTTGTACATTGTTTTCTGCAGAAGCTCTTGATGCTGCACCACCGATGTGGAAAGTACGCATTGTAAGCTGTGTACCTGGCTCACCGATTGACTGAGCGGCGATAACACCGACAGCTTCACCATGACCAACCATATGTCCACGAGCCAAATCACGGCCGTAACATCTAGCACATACACCAAAATCGTTTTCACAGGTAATAACAGAACGTACTTGAATTTGGTCAATCGAGTTGACCTCAAGTAAATCTACTAAGGCTTCGTCTAGAAGAACGTTACGCTCTACTAACACTTCCTTAGTACCTGGTTTCATGACGTCTTCAGCAACCGTTCGACCTAGTACACGTTCACGAAGTGGTTCAACAACATCGCCACCTTCAATTAGAGGTGTCATTTTAACACCTTCAAACGTGCCACAGTCATCATTGTTGATAATCAAATCTTGTGCAACATCAACCAAACGACGGGTTAAATAACCAGAGTTAGCAGTTTTCAATGCCGTATCGGCCAAACCTTTACGTGCGCCGTGTGTAGATATGAAGTACTGAAGTACGTTCAAACCTTCACGGAAGTTAGCAGTAATGGGTGTTTCGATGATTGAACCATCTGGTTTCGCCATCAGACCACGCATACCCGCTAGCTGACGTATTTGCGCAGGGCTACCACGAGCCCCAGATTCAGCCATCATAAATACTGAGTTGAAAGACTTCTGTTCTTCCATTTCACCATCACGATTTTTAACTGTCTCTACTGACAAGTTATCCATCATGGCTTTAGCCACTTTCTCGTTGGCGTTCGACCAGATATCAATAACTTTGTTGTAACGTTCACCCGCAGTTACAAGACCAGATTGGAATTGCTCTTGGATTTCACGTACTTCAGCTTCGGCATCTTCAATGATGTCTTTCTTAGCATCAGGAATAACCATGTCATCTATACCAACAGATGCACCCGCGATCATCGCATAATGAAAACCGGTATACATGATTTGGTCAGCAGCAATAACCGTATCTTTCAGACCTAGGGTCCGGTAACAAGCATTCAACAACTTAGATATTTGCTTTTTGCCCATAGCTTTGTTGATGATTTCGAATGGTATACCTTTTGGCAATGTCAAAGAAAATATCGCACGACCAACAGTGGTGTCGGTTAGTGTAACCTTTTCAATTTTATTACCTTCAGCATCCGTTTCGTATTCTGTCATACGTATTTTAACGCGTGCATGTAACTCTGCAGCTTCAGTACGATAAGCTTTTTCAGCTTCATACGGACTAGCGAATACCATACCTTCACCTTTACCATTAACACGGTCACGTGTCATATAGTACAAGCCCATTACCACATCCTGTGAAGGAACGATAATTGGCTCACCATTAGCGGGTGAGAGGATGTTATTGGTAGACATCATCAATGCGCGAGATTCAAGCTGTGCTTCAATCGTCAACGGAATGTGAACAGCCATTTGGTCACCATCGAAATCGGCGTTGTATGCAGCACACACCAATGGGTGTAACTGAATAGCTTTACCTTCGATTAGGATAGGTTCAAATGCTTGGATACCCAATCTGTGAAGTGTGGGTGCACGGTTAAGTAATACTGGGTGTTCACGTATAACTTCGTCTAATACATCCCATACTTCCGGATCTTCACGTTCTACTAATTTTTTAGCAGCTTTTATAGTAGTCGCTAATCCGCGAGCTTCTAATTTTCCATAAATAAATGGCTTGAATAATTCAAGTGCCATTTTTTTAGGTAAACCACATTGGTGCAAACGTAAAGTAGGGCCAACAACGATAACCGAACGACCTGAATAATCGACTCGTTTACCTAGTAAGTTCTGACGGAAACGACCCTGCTTACCTTTGATCATATCTGCCAAAGATTTAAGAGGACGCTTGTTAGAACCCGTTATAGCACGACCACGGCGTCCATTATCTAGCAAGGCATCAACAGCTTCTTGCAACATACGTTTTTCGTTACGTACGATAATATCTGGTGCGGCAAGATCTAAAAGACGCTTTAAACGGTTGTTACGGTTAATAACTCGACGATATAAATCGTTCAAATCCGACGTTGCAAAACGTCCACCGTCTAGTGGAACCAATGGACGTAAGTCTGGCGGTAACACTGGTAGAATTGTCAAAATCATCCACTCAGGTTTATTGCCTGATAACTGGAAAGACTCTAATAATTTCAAACGTTTTGTGATTTTTTTACGCTTAGTTTCAGAGTTAATTGAAGGTAACTCTTCACGCATAGAGACAACATCAGCATCAACATCTAGGGCTTTAAGCAATTCATAAACTGCTTCAGCACCCATTTTTGCTTCAAACTCGTCACCATGCTCTTCAAGTGCATCCAAATATTCTTCTTCAGTGAGAAGTTGGCTGCGCTCTAGCGTAGTCATACCTGGTTCTGACACCACGTATGATTCAAAATAAAGTACACGCTCAATATCACGTAAGGTCATGTCTAACATCAAGCCGATACGGGACGGTAATGATTTTAAGAACCAAATATGCGCAACCGGGCTTGCCAAATCGATGTGACCCATACGTTCACGACGTACTTTAGTTAAGGTAACTTCTACCCCACATTTTTCGCAAATTACACCACGGTGCTTAAGACGTTTGTATTTACCACACAAACATTCGTAATCTTTTACAGGACCAAAAATACGTGCGCAGAATAAACCGTCACGTTCTGGTTTAAAAGTACGGTAATTAATTGTTTCTGGCTTCTTAACTTCACCAAACGACCACGAACGGATCATGTCCGGCGATGCAAGACCAATCCGGATATTATCGAATTCTTCAGTCTTATGTTGTTGCTTAAGAAACTTTAATAAATCTTTCACATTTCTCTCCCAGCGGAGTCAATTGCAAAGGTGTAGCACGAGTGCTACACCATCATGTCTAAAAGCTCAATGAGCAGCTTATCGCTCTTCTAGTTCGATGTTGATACCTAGCGAGCGGATTTCTTTCAACAATACGTTGAAGGATTCCGGCATACCAGGCTCCATACGGTGATCACCATCCACAATGTTTTTGTACATTTTGGTACGGCCATTCACGTCATCAGACTTAACAGTTAACATTTCTTGCAAGGTATAAGCGGCACCATAAGCTTCAAGTGCCCATACTTCCATCTCTCCGAAACGTTGACCACCGAACTGCGCTTTACCACCCAACGGTTGCTGTGTAACCAAGCTGTATGAACCAGTAGAACGAGCATGCATTTTATCGTCTACCAAGTGATTCAATTTCAACATGTACATATAACCCACAGTCACAGGACGCTCAAATGCGCGACCAGTACGACCGTCGAACAAAGTAATTTGTCCGCTTTCTGGGATATCTGCCAAGGTCAGCATATGTTTGATTTCAGCTTCAGTTGCACCGTCGAAAACAGGCGTTCCCATTGGTACACCTTTACGAAGGTTACCGGCTAAACGTGTCACTTCATCGTCACTGAACGTACTTAAATCGACTGTTTGATGAGATTTACCTGCGCTGTAAACTTCTTGTAAGAAGCTACGCAACTTGGCCATCTCTTCATGCTCTTTAAGCATACGGTCAATTTTCACACCGATACCGCTAGCAGCCATACCTAAGTGAGTTTCAAGTACCTGACCGATGTTCATACGCGAAGGTACGCCCAATGGGTTCAATACGATGTCAACTGGCGTGCCGTTTTCATCATAAGGCATGTCTTCAACAGGTTTGATAGTCGAGATAACACCTTTGTTACCATGACGACCCGCCATTTTATCACCAGGCTGAATATGACGTTTAACTGCAAGGTAAACCTTAACAATTTTAAGCACACCAGGTGCCAAGTCATCACCTTGAGTGATCTTACGACGTTTGACCTCAAACTTAGTGTCAAAATCAGCCTTGATCTCAACATGTTGATCAGCAATTTGATCGAGTTCAGATTGCGCATCGTCATCGTTAAGCGTTAAGTCAAACCACTTATCACGTGGCATGCTGTCAAGCCTTGCCTGATCAACACCAGACTTAACTAATAAGTTACCTGCACGGGCAAAAATGCCGTCAGCCAAAATATTAAATTCGTCAGATAAGTCTTTTTTCACTTCGCGTAATTGCATATCTTCAATTTCACGTGCGCGTTTGTCTTTCTCAACACCATCACGAGTAAAGACCTGAACGTCGATAACTGTTCCATGTACACTGTTAGGTACACGTAATGAAGTATCTTTAACGTCAGATGCTTTCTCACCGAAAATAGCTCGTAGAAGTTTCTCTTCTGGAGTTAGCTGAGTTTCACCTTTAGGTGTCACCTTACCTACCAGAATATCGCCACCTTTGACTTCAGCACCGATATAAACAACACCAGACTCATCTAATTTACCAAGTGCAGATTCACCAACATTTGGAATATCAGCACTGATTTCTTCTGGACCAAGCTTGGTGTCGCGAGCGATACAGCTTAATTCTTGAATGTGGATAGAAGTAAATCTGTCTTCCATCGCTACACGTTCAGAGATTAAGATAGAATCTTCAAAGTTGTAACCATTCCAAGGCATGAAAGCGATACGCATGTTCTGACCTAAAGCCAATTCACCCATATCGGTAGACGGACCATCAGCCAATACATCACCAGCTACAACCGGTTCGCCGACATTACAAGTAGGCCTTTGGTTAATACAAGTGTTCTGGTTAGAACGGGTATATTTGGTTAGGTTGTAGATATCAATGCCTGCTTCACCAGCAGCCATTTCAGATTCATTAACCTTGACAACAATACGACTTGCATCAACGAAAGAAACTGAACCACCACGTTTAGCGATGATAGTTACACCAGAATCAACAGCTACAATTTTTTCCATACCTGTTCCAACTAATGGCTTCTCAGCTATTAAAGTAGGAACGGCCTGACGTTGCATGTTGGCACCCATTAGTGCTCGGTTAGCATCATCATGCTCAAGGAAGGGGATAATGCTCGCAGCAACAGATACAATTTGTTGTGGTGACACATCCATGTAAGTGATGTCAGACACTGGCATTAACGTGGTTTCACCACGGAAACGGCAAGGGATCAGGTCTTCTGTCAACTTACCTTTTTCATTTAGTACTACGTTTGCCTGTGCAATCGCATATTGACCTTCTTCTATCGCAGATAGATAGTCAATTTCGTCAGTCACAACGCCGTCAGCTATTTTACGATACGGGGTTTCTAAGAAACCATAATCGTTAGTTCGAGCATAACTTGCAAGCGAGTTGATCAAACCAATATTTGGTCCTTCTGGCGTCTCGATTGGGCAAACACGACCATAGTGGGTCGGATGCACATCTCGTACTTCAAAACCAGCACGTTCACGGGTCAAACCACCCGGACCTAAGGCAGAAATACGACGTTTGTGTGTCACTTCAGATAATGGATTGTTCTGGTCCATAAACTGAGATAGTTGACTTGAACCAAAGAACTCTTTAACTGCAGCAGATATAGGTTTGGCGTTGATTAAGTCCTGAGGCATAATTGCATCAAGGTCACCCAAGCTCAAACGCTCTTTAACAGCCCGTTCCACACGAACAAGACCAACACGGAATTGATTTTCCGCCATTTCGCCAACAGAACGAATACGTCTGTTACCCAAGTGGTCGATATCATCAACTTCGTCTTTACCGTCACGGATAGTGATCAGCTGTTTCATTACAGCAACAATATCAGCCTTGTCTAACACGCCTTTACCAGTCGATATATCGCGACCTAAACGACGATTGAACTTCATTCGTCCAACTGCAGATAAGTCGTAACGGTCTTCTGAGAAGAACAAGTTATTGAACAAAGTCTCTGCTGCGTCTTTAGTCGGTGGCTCGCCAGGACGCATCATACGATATATTTCGACTAAAGCTTCAAGCTTGTTGCTTGAGCCATCAATACGTAATGTATCTGAAATATAAGCACCGTGGTCAAGCTCATTAATATAAAGCGTATCAAATGCTTTGATACCTGCTTCTGTAATCTCAACAATGTTTTCTAAAGTTAACAAGTCATTTGCACTAACAATGACTTCACCTGTTTCTTTATTAATATAATCACGAGCAAATACACGACCGACTAAATATTCAGCTGGTACTTCAAGCTCAGTAATTTTTGCTTTTTCTAGCGCTCGTGTATGACGTGCCGAAATACGACGACCCGTTTCAACGACTACTTTGCCTTTATTGTCTAGGATATCGAACTGCGCAGTTTCACCACGAAGACGATCTGGCACGATATCTGACAAGTACTTTTCACCGTCGATACGTACTTGGTTTGTTTCAAAGAACAATTCAAGTATCTCTTCGGTGGGCATTTCTAATGCGCGTAACATAATAGTGGCCGGTAACTTACGACGTCTATCTATACGAACAAACAAATTATCTTTAGGGTCAAATTCAAAGTCTAACCACGAACCACGGTAAGGAATAACGCGCGCGTTATACAACACTTTACCAGATGAGTGAGTTTTCCCTTTGTCGTGATCGAAGAACACGCCTGGTGAACGGTGTAATTGCGACACTATGACGCGCTCAGTACCATTGATAACAAATGTACCGTTATCAGTCATGAGTGGAATTTCACCCATGTAGACTTCTTGCTCTTTAATGTCTTTTACTGTGCCCGGTGCTGCTTCTCTATCGAACAACACTAAACGCAATTTCACACGTAGTGGTGCAGAAAATGTAACACCACGAATTTGACATTCTTTCACATCAAATACTGGGGCACCTAAACGGTAACTTACATACTGCAACTCAGCGTTACCGGAGTAACTCTTTATTGGGAAAACTGATCGAAATGCTGCTTCCAGTCCATGTTGACCATCTACATCTAGATCAATAAACTTTTTAAAAGAATCTAATTGGATTGAAAGTAGATACGGTATTTCCAATACCTGTGGACGTTTGCCAAAATCCTTACGGATACGTTTCTTTTCGCTATAAGAGTAAACCATGGGTTCCTCAGCCTGCCGATTTTTGACCCAACCTGCTTATCTAGATGCCTATATGGACATAAAGTTAAACAAACTTCCGCTATCCTTTAAGGTTGCAGAAAAACGTTTACCAAAGTCATTAAGAGGCTTACTTAACTTATTGGTTTTATTTAGTTTTACCTACAATTTGCGCTTCTTTACTAGGACTAATATCAAAGGATGAAAATAGTAAATCCTACAGCGCAAAAAGGCTGGTGACTAAAAAGTCACCAGCCTATGCCATTTCAGGCTAACAATCTGTGTTTAGACAGATTATTATTTAAGCTCAACTTCAGCGCCAGCTTCTTCAAGCGTCTTCTTAAGTTCGTCAGCATCTGCTTTAGAAATACCTTCTTTCACAGGTGTCGGAGCAGCTTCAACTAATGTTTTAGCTTCTTTCAATCCAAGACCTGTAGCAGAACGTACAGCTTTAATTACTGAAACTTTATTTGGACCGAAAGATGTCATAACAACATCAAATTCAGTTTGCTCTTCAACAACTTCAGCAGCTGCAGCAGGGCCAGCAACAGCAACAGCTGCTGCAGCAGAAACGTTGAATTTTTCTTCAGCCGCTTCAATAAGTTCCACAAGTTCCATTACTGGCATTTCAGCAATAGCGTTTAATATATCATCTTTAGTTAGAGCCATTTCTCTAAACTCCTGGGTTTAATGTTAAAAATTTATAATGCCAAAGTCGAAAATTATTTTTCGTCTTTGATCGCCGCCAATACACGCACAAACTTGCCTGGAACTTCGTTGATAGTACGAACGAATTTCTCGACAGGTGCTTTGAAGGTAGCAAGTAATCTTGCCAACGCTTCGTCGCGGGTAGGAAGTGAAGCAACTGCATCCAGTTTTTCTGGACCCAACAAACCACTACCAATAGAAAGTGCAGTTACATTTAACTTGCCGTTAGTTTTTGCAAAGTCTTTAAAAAGACGAGCAGCACTGCCAGGGGCATCTATGGAAAAACCATAGATTAACGGACCAGTTAAAGCACTGTCTATATCAGAAAACTTACTTTCAGCTAAACCACGTTTTGCTAGGGAGTTACGAATTACTCGTAAGTAAACACCTTGCTCACGCGCTTTAACACGAAGATCAGTTAATTCTGCTACTTCCATGCCACGGTATTCAGCGACGGCAACAGATAGAGCTCGAGACGCAACATCGTTTATCTCTGCTACGATCTCTTTTTTTGCTGCTAAGCCTAATGCCACTGAGTTCACCTCTTAAAGTCTGAAACATCATTTCTATTTGAAATATCCGTTTCAGGATTCACAGATTGATATCATTACTCAAGCGTTAACTTGTGTAAATCCACCGCTCTACGGTGTTCGTTAATCCCAGAGAGTCTGAGTCGAAACCACCGTCTGCGCAGGCTTGCGTTTTAAGTAAGTTGTTTGCGATATGTAACATTTATAGTCACTATCTAGGCGAATGCTCTCTTACTTCATTCACCAACTTACGCCTGCGGTCTTGGACGGGAGTCTGTCGTTTAGCTAATTTTGCAAATTGCTTAACTAAGACTCCAACCCACAACCTTTATAGAGAAACAAATAACCTATTGGTTACCTGCTAAAACCAAACTTACTTAGCTTCTAAGCTAGTTTGATCTAAAGAAACACCCGCACCCATTGTTGTACTAAGGCTAATTTTCTTAATGAAAGTACCTTTAGCTGAAGAAGGCTTAGCTTTGTTAAGCGCTTCTAGCAATGCTGCTAAGTTTTCTTGAATATGGTTTGCTTCAAAAGCGATTTTACCAATGCTTGCATGGATAATACCGTTTTTGTCGTTACGATAACGAACCTGACCTGCTTTAGCATTTTTTACTGCTGTAGCAACATCTGGTGTAACCGTACCGGTTTTAGGGTTAGGCATTAGACCTCGTGGACCTAATATTTGACCTAACTGACCAACAACGCGCATTGCATCTGGTGAAGCAACAACTACGTCAAAATTCATTTCGCCTTTTTTGACTAACTCGGCTAAATCTTCCATACCAACAATGTCAGCACCGGCAGCTTTAGCAGCTTCGACGTTTGCACCTTGAGTAAACACTGCAACACGTACGTCTTTACCTGTACCATTTGGTAATACAGTTGCACCACGAACATTTTGATCAGATTTACGTGCATCTATGCCAAGGTTAACTGCAACATCAACACTTTCTGCAAATTTAGCAGTGGCTAATTCTTTTAATAAAGCCACTGCTTCATTAAATTCGTATTCTTTAGTCGCATCAACTTTTTCTGAAACCAAGCGAGCGCGTTTTGTTAATTTAGCCATGTCTTACCCCTCTACCACTAAGCCCATGCTGCGTGCGGAGCCAGCGATGGTGTTTACTGCTGCTTCTAAGCTTGCTGCAGTCAGATCAGGTTCTTTAGTTTTAGCAATTTCTTCTAATTGCTCACGCGTCACTTTACCCACTTTTTCAGTGTTAGGACGACCAGAACCATTTTTTATACCAGCAGCTTTCTTAAGTAAGAAAGAAGCAGGGGGTGTTTTAGTTATGAAGGTAAAAGAACGATCTTCGTATACAGTAATTTCTACTGGTACTGGAGCTCCTTTTTCTAGAGCTTCTGTTTTTGCGTTAAACGCCTTACAGAACTCCATTATATTTACACCATGTTGACCTAGTGCAGGACCAACTGGTGGACTAGGGTTCGCAGCACCTGCGGCAACCTGAAGCTTAATTAAGCCAGTGACTTTCTTCGCCATGATAACACTCTCTAATTTGGGTATAACGCCTTGTAAACACTGAGCATGCTTACTTTATTGGCTTCCCGTTCTAATAAAATGGGTCGCGAATTATAGATGAACCATCGCCTGGACACAAGTCTTATTCTTGACAATCTTTTCTTTTATGCTTCATATGTTGTGTTGCTAGAGCCCATACATTATTTCACAGACCTCTATATTGCTGCAATGAGATATATTGTTAAGCATTGATTAGGAGTCCAAATGGGTGCGATGTTCTAGTTCGAGTTATGCAGTTTTAAGATTCTTACCACTTTCTCATGAGTTTATATAATGTATTGGTTAAGCAGAGTTTATATTTAGACGTTATCTTCAAAGGCTGATGATGACAAAGTGACATTAATGAATAGTAAAATTCGATGCCATAATCACAGAAATCATGCGGACCGTCTAAAACCAAGGCTAACATTTATGCTCTTCGACAATTGGCATACAAAATTGCTGCAGAATGTCTTGTTGAACTCAAATATAGGGATATGAATATCTTAAGTCAGGAAAAATTTAATAAATATCGAGCTCTAAGTTAGGCAAGGTATTAACGAATACCCCGATCAACTTTATTGCTTGTGCTGTTCATGATGATGAAAAGAATCTTTTGGCTGGCGGTGTTGATTATTTATTACACCTATTCACCAGTCTGAACTTCATATAATAATTGGATTATATTTATAATTGATCAGGTTTGTTATCAAATTAAGAAGCTCAACTTAGATCCTCCAAGCAATATTCAACAGCTAGCTGCAGAGTTAGCATCTACAAATCGTAAGTTAGCCAAGGTGCTAGAAAAACCATAAAATTTTAACTGATGTTAATATATTGTAGATTATGTTTTTATGGCTGATGGTCATGGCCAATAAAAAAGGATGCTTTAAGCATCCTTTTTAAATTTAACGCTAAAACTAGCCTTTTTCTACTTGGCCAAACTCAAGTTCTACTGGTGTTGAGCGACCAAAGATAAGTACAGATACCTTCAAGCGACTTTTTTCGTAATCAACTTCTTCAACCACACCATTGAAATCCGCAAAAGGCCCATCGGTAACACGTACCACTTCGCCAGGTTCGAACAACGTTTTTGGTTTTGGCTTATCAACGCCTTCTTCAAGACGATTCAGTATAGCATCAGCTTCTTTCTTAGTAATAGGCGCTGGGCGGTCCGAAGTACCACCAATAAACCCTAAGACACGGGGTACACTTTTGACTAAATGCCATGAATCTTCATTCATGTCCATTTGAACCAATACGTAACCAGGGAAAAATTTACGTTCGCTTTTTCTTTGCTGTCCAGCACGCATTTCAACTACTTCTTCAGTAGGCACTAAAATCTCACCGAAGAAGTCTTCCATTTCGTTCATCTTGATGTGTTCTGTTAACGTTTTTTGAACACGGCCTTCATAACCTGAGAAAGCTTGAACCACGTACCATTTTTTATCAGACATGACTTAAATCCCTAATCCAGTTATAAATGAGACAACCTCAACGATAATCCCGTCTAGTCCCCACAAAATAAGTGCCATCACAACTGTAGCGGCTAAAACGATCATAGTAGTCGTAGTCGTTTCTTGACGAGTGGGCCATACGACTTTGCGTACTTCAATTCGAGATTCTTTTGCAAAAGTAATGAAGGTGCTACCTTTAAGTGTGGTCGAAGCTATGAAACCTGAGACACCCACAGCAGCCACAGCAATAAGCGCAATGTACAGAACGGAGAGTTCTGGAAAAAAATGGTTAACAGCCACTACGCCACCTAACAAACTAAATATTACCAACCACCTCAACATATCTAACGGATTGGAATTGTTTTCTGTATTTTCACTCATGCTAAGCCCTAATTCTCACTAGTTACATCGTCACCTAAAAATGGGACATTTTTGCCAATAAAATGGCAGGGGTGGAGGGATTCGAACCCCCAACCATCGGTTTTGGAGACCGCTGTTCTACCAATTGGAACTACACCCCTAAAACTCACAGCTATTATCGGATATCAAATTAACTATCCAACAACGCAAATTTTAGTTACATCAACCTTGAAGAAACATCGATTTTTCGGGAAAAATTCTGAATCACTAACAAGGAGGGAGCAGTATTATACTTATTGGCATCGGGGATTCAAGAAGAAAGATTGAAGAAGGCAAGTGAGCAGCATACAAACCTCAAGAATATGCATTTACTTTTTAACTTTATTGGTTCTTAAATGTTAGCATCGTCATCTTTAAAACTGCCGATAAATCCTCTTAAGTGTTTTATGTGTTGTCGGGATGCTGGTATTAAACAACGGCAAGATGCCTGAACTTTATATACAGAGGTACTTTGCCAATTTACTTTACCGGTTGGCTCAGAACATTTAAATCCTTGTTGTGTCAAGAGTCGGCGTCACAAAACATCAGGTTTATAGCTTTAACTGCATTTTTTTTGTACAGAGATGATCAAAATCTCAGAGACCAATTGACCGCTGACATGCTTTTTGTGGCTATGTTTTTTTCATATTGAGTCTATTGATAACTTTTTTACGGTGTTATTTAACAGCGCAAAGATTTCTGTATCCTGTTTAACGAATAATTGATGAGTCATGTGGGCATTTCTATTTGCTACTTGGATTATGCCCATACCAAATAACAATGGGTGGGGTCATTGACTGCCTGTTATACAAATAATACTGGGTACATGGGTCGTTTTTAGAGAAAAAAAGACACATACTCATGCAATTTTAAATTGTAACTTTAAAGCTGTGATTAAATTATTCAAAGCACAAACGTTAAAAAATTAGTAATATAACTACCTCGTGTTGACAGGTTGCATTTTACTGATATAAAACCCTTCTTAATTCAATAGTATCGGAGTCATCTCTTTGAACAAAAGTATTATCACCAATGGATTAGCCCTCGCCTTAGTACTGCTGGGTTTTACTTTAGGCAACGACATTGTCAAAACTGTCGGGCTGTTTGCAGTATCAGGCGCGATTACTAATTGGATAGCGATACACATGCTGTTTGAAAAAGTACCCGGTTTATATGGTTCTGGTGTAATACCTGAGCGATTCGAAGATTTTAAAAGCGGGATCCGCACCCTGGTAATGGAACAGTTTTTCAGTGAAGATAACATTCAACGCTTTCTAGCTGATAACAACCAACCTATTCACGTGGACTTCGCTCCTATTATAAAAAAAGTAGATTTAGCACCCACATTTGACTCTTTAGTTGAGGTTATCAAAGACTCTTCATTTGGACAGATGCTGGGGATGTTTGGCGGTGTTGAAGCCTTAGAACCCATGCGACAACCCTTTGTTGATAAAATGGGAGCAGCGCTAGTAGATATTACCCAAGAACCTAAATTCACATTACTACTAAAACAAGAGTTAACTCGACCAGATGTTCATCAAGATCTTCATAAAAAAATCAGTCAGATTGTTGAAGAACGTTTAAATGAACTAACCCCAAAAATGGTCAAAGATATTATTCAGAATATGATCAGAGAACACCTAGGATGGCTAGTTGTGTGGGGCGGTGTGTTTGGTGGGTCAATTGGGCTAGTTGCCGGTTTATTTAATATTTAAAAAGGACACTGACTAACTAAGGTCATCCGCTTTTGTGTGTGCGGATGATCAAATGTGATATCCAGTGCATGCAACAAAAGCCGGGGTGACATCGACTGAGTTGCGATTGCAATTTCGGTTTCGGAGGCGCCATAAAGATCACACCCTAAAATGGGATGTCCAATGGCCTGGCTGTGGATACGCAACTGATGTGTTCTACCCGTCAAAGGCATAAAAATTACTCTTGTGCGCAGGGGCTCATCTAATCTCTCAATCACTTTATAATGACTCTGTGCTGATTTTCCATCCTTGTGGCAAATTTTAAGCCGAGGAAAAAGTAAACTGTCCTTGGCTATGGGTAAATCAATAAGCCCCTCATTATCCAACACCGCTCCAACTAAAACACTCACATAGCGCTTTATCACACTGCGAGCTTGAAACTGCTTAGACAGGTTTGCATTAACCAATTTATTTTTAGCTAATATCATTATTCCTGAGGTGCCTAGGTCTAAGCGGTGTGTCAACCTGATATCAGGATATTGCTTTACTAACCTGTAATGAACAGAATCTTTATTGAGTGGGTTTTTACCTGATAAACTCAATAAACCACTGGGTTTATTGATGGCTAACAGATATTCATCTTCAAACAATATTTCTATTTGTTCGAGACAAAGTGGTGCCACAAAGTGGTCTATAATGATGGTTGTCAATTTAAGCTCATATCAATAAATTCTGATAAACAAATATCACTAAACCTGTGGCAATCCATACCATCACTAAGCCAATGACAGAATCTAAAATCATCCATGTTTTACTATTTTCAAAAAACGGAATGAGTTTTTTAGAAGCATATCCCAATCCAAAAAACCAAGCGAATGAGGCAACGATTGAGCCTAGTAAAAACCAGTGTTTTTCTTCTTTACCCAATGTTCCTCCTATGCCTCCAATTATCACTAATGTATCTAAATAAACATGTGGATTGAATAGCGTTATAGCCAATGTAGTTAACATTAATTTGGCAAGTGATGGCTGCTTACCCACTCCTTGTTCAATATGTAAGTGACTATTTCCTTTATAAGCTCTTATAAAGGAATTGCATGCATACCAGTACAAAAACAAAGCACCAAGTATCGCTAAAAAATTAAGGAAAAATGGCGACGTTTGTAAAATGGAACCTACACCTAGTATACCTAGGGTGATTAATACCGCATCACAAATGAAACATACCGCGCAAGCATAAAAGACTTTTTGACCCAGTAAACCCTGTCTCAAAATATAGGCATTTTGTGCACCTATGGCGATAATCAAACCACCAGAAATCAATAGCCCTTGAATAAATATGCTTATCACAGACAAACCCTCAATATTCTAAAGAACTTTTTTCATTAGCTAAATTTTATTCTAAGCCAATAAAGCCACCGGTTTGATGCTCCCACAATTTGGCATAAATCCCACCTTTGTGTATCAATTCGGTGTGGGTGCCTGATTCAACAATATTGCCTTCGTCAAGCACCAGCAATCTATCCATCTGCGCAATAGTAGATAACCTATGAGCGATAGCCAGTACCGTTTTGTTTTCCATGACTTTATTCAGACAATGTTGAATTGCCGCTTCTACTTCAGAATCAAGTGCAGACGTAGCTTCATCTAAAATCAAAATCGGCGCGTCTTTCAACATAACCCGGGCTATGGCGATACGCTGGCGTTGACCACCCGAGAGTTTCACTCCACGCTCACCTACATGAGCATCGTAGCCGGTTCTTCCCTGCATATCAGACAAAGTTTGCACAAACTCATGGGACTCAGCCTGCTTGGCCGCATTAAGCATATCCTCTTCACTGGCGTCTAAACGCCCATACAGAATGTTATCGCGCACTGAGCGATGTAACAATGAAGTGTCTTGGGTCACCATGCTAATATTGGCACGCAAGGTTTCTTGTTGAACCTGACTAATATCTTGTCCATCAATAGTAATACTGCCGCTTTGGATATCATAAAAACGTAGCAGTAGATTAACCAAAGTAGACTTTCCAGCGCCTGAGCGCCCTACCAGTCCCACTTTTTCGCCTGGTTTGATCTTGATATCAAGATCTTTAAACACTGTGATAGGAATATCATTAGCGCCAGCATAACCAAAATTGACTTTATTGAAATGAATCGCCCCTCCCTTCATTTCTAAGGCTTTTGCATTGGGTTTATCTTGCACATCAACGGGCAACGACAAACTGTTGATGCCGTCTTGCACTGTACCGATATTTTCAAAAAGCGAAGATACCTCCCACATCACCCATTGCGACATACCATTAAGGCGTAAACACAAACTCACGGTAATCGCGATTTCACCGGGTGTGACCAACTCCAACATCCATAGATATATCGCCAGCGCAGTAATACTGAATACCAGTAGAGCATTGCTAAACCAAACACAACCATACAACACCGTTACCAAGCGCATCTGAGGATAGACTTTTTTCAAGAAACCCAACATGCCCTCTTTGGCGTATTCTGCTTCACGATTGGTGTGAGCAAACAATTTGACTGTAGTGATATTGGTATAACTATCCACAATACGCCCTGTCATCATCGAACGTGCATCGGCTTGACGTTGCGACACCCTTTTTAATTTGGGAATAAGCGTACGCAATATCACTAAATAAACTAAAAACCAGACAATAAGGGGAGCACTTAAGCGCCAATCGGCTGAGATAACCAAAAACAATATACTGAAAAAATACACACTGACATACACTAAGATATCCAATGTTTTCATCACCGTTTCACGCACTGACAACGCAGTTTGCATGACTTTAGTGGCTATACGCCCAGCAAACTCATTTTGAAAAAAGCCTAAGCTTTGACCAATCATATATCGGTGTGCTTGCCAACGGATCTGCATCGGGAAATTTCCCATCAGTCCCTGATGCGACAACAAAGATTGGGTAACCACTAATACCGGTAAAATAACCAATACCAGTACTGCCATCCATATAAGACTGCCTAACTCTTGCTGTAAAAATGTTTCTCTATCGCTTTCAGCCAACCAATCAACCAGTTGACCTAAAAAACCAAATAGCGATACTTCAAGTGCAGCAATGGCGGCAGCTAAAATAGAGACACAAAAAATAACCGGCCACATACCTTGGGTATAATAACGACAGAACGCGAGAATTGTATCAGGTGGTTGCGTTGGGTGAGCAGCAGGAAACGGGTTAGTTAACCGTTCAAAAAATGAAAACATGAAGATTTTTGACCTTGGAATTGTGTTGCTTGTTAAAAGATATGACTTAACCTGAACCCAGGCTAAGACATGCCGTTTTCCTTGCAGTAACCCTAACAAAAACAGTATATTAAAGGGCTGCTATTATGACGTTTATCTAGACGAGCTTGTGAGGAATAGCGAGCTATTGTGAGCAAGTTCAACAAAGATAGGCGCGATATCAGTGGTGCTGGACGCTATGTATTATCCCGAGTTCAGGTTACTAACAGGCCATTTCTAAATCATTCTAATCAGAATACCCTAGTTCTTGTAGTTTCGATTCAACTTTTTTCGAGTGTTGGACTTTCCAATCAGCCAAATTCATAGAAGCATCTTTATCTGTTCGAGCTTTGGCAAGCTTATAAACCTCTGTAAGTTTATCTTTTGGAATAACCGCAATGCCTTCTTCATCTGCAATAATGTAGTCACCGGCATTGACCGTGACACCACCACACTGAATAGGTTGATTAAGAGGAAACATTTGTTCTTTAACACCTGGCTTAGGCATCACACCACGTGCATAAATTGGAAACTGCGCCTCACGAATTTCAGCAATATCCCGAATAAACCCATCAATAATCATAGCAACAACGCCTCTCTGCTTAGCAATAGCACAGACATTCCCGCCAGTATTAGCATAATCAGGGCCTGCTTCAACGACGAGCACATCACCTGCTTTAGCACGATAAATAGCTGCGTGCAGACTTAGATGGTCACCTTTTCCACATTTAACAGTAAATGCAGGGCCAGCAATACGTGGCATCTGTGGCCACATTTGATGAATAACGGGATCAATAAACTGCTCTATGGGTAAACCTTCAGAATATTCGCATGGAGAGACATCGAGCAGCTGTTCAATTGTCGGTTTTGACATACTACTAAGCTCCTATAAACTTTGAAGCAAATAAAACAACCCAATAAAAACAAATACCAACCTGCGCCAAGAAAAAAGCGAAGCGGATCTGAACCGCCAACACACTCGTCGATATTAAGTGCGTAATAGACTGTCCTAAACGCGCTGCCAACAACAGCAAGGCTAAGTTATTGGTGATTGCTGCAGAATCAGTCGCCAAAGCCAACAACATCAAACCACCTATAAACGCAAAACTCTCAACACAGTTACTCTGTGCTCTCGTTATCCGTTCACCAAAACCAGGTGAGTTAGAGCCGTCGGCTTTAAAATCATTTACCGCCTGCTGTTGTTTTGCCACCAATACAGTGCGATATACCGCTAGCCAAACCAATAAAACTAAAATCCAAGTGATATAGCCCAAAAGTCCGATAATAGTGTCGTTCATCAAATTCTACCCCAATAAAAAGTGAGTATTACTGTATACCAAACAGGAAGCGATACCAATTAGTGTTAGTTAATATCGACTATTCTTGTCTGAGCGCTTTGATATGATTCGATCTAGCCACTTTCGCCGAGTTTCCACCTGCAGTTGCCCGTGCAACCACAATTTGTTCATCCGACAAGAAAATGCTTCAAACCAGATCAACATTCCGTAAATAGAAATCGGCCAGCAATAAGGTTGGCGATAATAACTGCCATTGAAAATGGCCATATCAATAGAATGGCAATATCTTTAAAAAGTTACGTAAAGAACCATTTTAAATTCATAGAAAATATGATTGCTAACTTTGTGTCTATAATCAGGGAAGCACCCACTTAGGTGATGCCTTACAAATAACCCACTAAGAAACACGGAGGTTTTCCATATGTTAATATGGCTAAAAGCCACAATGTGATGTATAAAATAATCATAATAATGCACTTAGCCCTTTCTTATAACGCATTTTCTAATCAATTAAATACTCATGATGAGCTAACTGAGACTTTGGATAAAATTCGGATACAAAACGATATCCCAGCTATGGCAGTCGCTATAATAAGCAACGGCAAATTTACCTATATTAAAGGTTTTGGGTATCTTGATGAACTAGGATTAAAGCCTACAACTAAAGACTCATTATTTCCAAATTGCTTCAATATCTAAGCTTTTACTGCTCAAGCCGTTGTGCAACTGGTTGAAGATAAGAAGTTAGGACTCAATGATAATGTTAACCAATATTTATCAATCTTTGAAAGTACTCATATTACGATTAAACAGTTACTTACCCATTCGTCTGGATTAAATGACTCTGTGAGACCAGTGAAATTTGATGATAAAAGATCTGAACAGTCATACCTAGAGTTGGTCAAAAATGCCGCAGTTAATAATGTAAAAATAAAACATTTGAGTATTGTGATATAAGGTTTAATGTTTTAGGAAGTGTTATTAGCACTTGTTCTGGCTTGAGATCTGAAAAATATATACATAAAAATATTTTGACCCCAGCAGGCATGCAAAGCAGACAATACTTCGATGGCATAAATGAAAGTATTTCTGAGGCCCTACCAACTGACATTGTTAAATTAATTGATAAAAGTGAGCAACGTCCCTACGACACATCATTTAATCCGAGTGAAGGGTTAGTTCGCAATGTTTATTCTAAAACAACAAACCTACAAAAATATGTTGGAACCTCAAATTAAAACGGCATGGGGAGAAATATATATGGGGTTGGGGTTGGGGTTGGGGTTGGCAAGTATACAAAAGCGATGATACTGATGTTGCTAGACACCCTGGTAGCATTAGAGGTTATAAATCATTAATTATTGCTTACCCAAAAGTAGAAATGCAATGATATTACTCACCAACTCAAGAAATACTCCTCGATGGGTGATTGCTGAATCTATTACTAAAATATTAAAACAGAATGATGAATGGTAAAAAATTAATTTGCGAAGACATCAATTTTAACGTCCGAGCCAGCCATTAATCTAATTATGCATATTTTTTGAGCTTATGAAGCGGTGCTAATAAGCGTATTTTTATTGTGGTTAACCTAAGTAGGTAGGTATATAGATAATCAGCTACTTATTGAAGCACCTGATGATGCAATGTATAAAGCGAAAAAGATAAACCAATACTGTGTATATGAAAACGTAGAACCACCATTACCCCATTAAAGCAGTTTTCAGTGAGTTACTATTTCAACAAATTCATTTGACAAACACCCTTATTTCATTTGTGACAACCTGCTTGTTTATATTGTCATCGTAATATTTTTTTTGGCTATTTTGAGTATTTTGAGTATTTTGAGTATTTTGAGTATTTTTCACTAAATGAGTGACTAAAAAACAAAATGATATCTGAGAATGTCGTTTTATTTTAAATAGTAAATAATCCAAAAGCCGTTTCAATAATTAACATACTATGCTGCGATTTATTGTTGTAGATCAAATGCCTTCCTGCTTACAATGGTAATATACAATTATGTAAATGTTCAGAGATCACAAATGAAAATTGAAAATATTTTGGTCATTGCAGATCAACAAGACAAGCAACAAAGCGCTCTGGCACACGCTAAGAAATTGGTTAAGCACACAGGAGCCAAGCTCCATATTGTGGCCTTTCATTATGAAAATTTAACTACGCTAGTAACCAAATTAAACGAAGAACAGCAGCTTGATATTCAAAATAAAATTATCTCGTTAGGAGAAAAGTGGTTAAAAAGTGAAATAACACATGTAAACCTACAAGAAAAATCGACAATGGAAGTGGTATGGGAAAAAGATATTGTTGGATGGATTAAAAAACATTGCACCTTGCAATCTTACGATTTGATCATTAAGACAGGGCACCGCAGCGAAGGGCCCTTTTATGTTCCTACAGATTGGCATTTAATACGCAATAACCTTGTGCCGACTTTACTTGTAGCAGAAAAAAAATGGCGGAAAAAACAATCGGTAATGGTATCACTTGATTTAGGTACCCACTTAACATCAAAACAAGCACTCAATCAAAAGTTGCTTGATGCAGGGATAACCTTTGCCACAAATACAAATATGCCTTTACATATTTGTTACAGTTTACCTATATCATCAGTATTAAAAGATTTGGGAATAATTGACAAGAAAGCCTTAGTGAATGACGCCAAATCGAGATACCTTCCAATCATCGAAAGCATGCTGGGAGAATATGAAATTCCATTGGCAAATATTCATTTTAAGGCCGGTCCAGCTTCCAAAGTGATCCCAAGTGTCGCCTCTAAACACTCAGCAGGATTGGTCATTATGGGCAGCATCGGACGTAAAGGCTTAAAAGCGAAACTAATGGGTAATACTGCTGAAAGTGTCTTAGCATTATTAAAGACTGATATCTTAGTAATCCAGCCCTAAGTGATTCTGGCTAAAACAACGTTAATCACACCTTAACGTTGTTTTGGCCTCAATAATTTCCTAATGTCCTAATACATTCTTTTCAGATTTTTTTGATTGTTTTGAGGCTTTCTTTTCCTTTGCAGTCAAAAGCGGTTTCTTTTTAGAATCTTTTTTGTTGTCTTGTCCTTTGCTCATTCTATTTACCTTTAGTCATACATTTATTTACCTCAGGTCAGTTTAGGCCAACCGGTGCACATTTCTAAGAATTGATACCTATCAAAAAGGCGCTCTCAATCCATATCCATCTTAGTCTGTGTTCAATGATTTGCAACAAAATCTAGACTCGTTTATCTGTTATCTATCAAATTTACTGAGCCCAAAAGCACTAAAATAAGATGGCATATTTATCATCATCGATCACGTTGCCAAGTCTGGTTCTGGTTATGACAACGCCAATACACTGCACCGCATCGACCCGAATATTGTTAAGTTTCAATTAGAGGAAGCAGGATTTACCTTGATTGAAGAAGCTTTCTACCTTCGTAATACCACAGAAGATCTAGATAAAAGCGTATTTGCACCTGATACGCGAGGAAGAACTGATAGGTTTATCTATAAATGTGCTAAGCAATAAATAAAAATATTATTAAATTGTAAGCGGTTAATGCTGACAAATAGCTTTAATTAAAAGAAACAATTCATCAATAGACTGTTGAATTGTTTTCCCAGCAGTATCAAGTCTTACGATCTCTTTTTCCAAAGTAGATAATCACGCGCTTGAACTTGTTTCCATGTGGGTGGTGTTAAGTTTTGAATACAGGATGGACGACTTTCGACTCTTCGTTGATGTTCAGCTTTATCTGAACAAATTACTTCGATATTGAAAAATTGAATATCTAAATCAGTGGCCACATTCTGCCATGCAGTTCTTGATTCTGAAACTGAATTACATGAGTCAGCAACAACAGATAGACCACATTTTAAGTTGTCTGTCGCTATTCTAAATGCCAGTTGATAACCTTCATCAGCTGCATCAACACGATAAATGTCTCTTAATCCTTGTTCGATGGCATCAACCCGCAAATAAGTGACTCCAAAATGTTTTGCCAGAGCAGATGCCAAAGTACTTTTACCGACGCCTGGAAGGCCTGAGAAAATATATAGAACCGATGAGGCCTTATCCATAAAATTCTAACCAATAACTAAATGCCGGCAACACACTGATTAGAGCAGCCATAGCGATGCCAAACTTACTCGGTAAAATAAGTCAGCTTTTGGCAGGGTTGGAAGATTTGCAGAAAACCTTCACCTTATTATCAGGATAGGTTTCAACTTGGGATAACTGATGCTTGAGTATAAACTGAACATTATGACTAGCGATGATAATCCAAGGCGAAACACGTTTTCCATGATAGATATTGTGTTCGATTTGATAGGAGTAGAGTGCGCCTGCATGGTAGTCCTGGTCAGATAAAATAATTGCGGATCCAAACTTATCTAGACCCAGATGGTCTAGTTGCCCTCGAGTACTTGGCCAACTGCGGGTAATCAGCTGAAACAAAACCGAATACCCTCAGATTAAGAAAGCATAAACCGCGCCCCAAAACCAAACTCCTTGCCTGTCAATACCTAAGGCTAGATTCAACACATGTTGAATATAATCTAACATTCAGCTCCTGCCCTCGAGTTAACACTGCCAAAAATAGCAACTGTTGGTAACTATCACAAAATCGCCAGATAATTACCTGCGCTTTTACTCGCAACTCGTCTTTGGGGAGTGACCAACTCGATGCTGCTTTTAACTTAACTTTCTAGCCTTAAATTTACGCCCTTTCAATTTACCTTCATTAAATTGTTTTAGTGCACGTTTAATGCTGCGCGTTTTAACGGCTACATATGTATGAGTCGCTGTGACATTTATCTTACCTATATCATCACCGGCTATATCTGCGTCTTTCGTTAAAGCGCCCAAAATATCCCCGGGGCGAATTTTACTTTTTTTGCCGCCATCAATACATATGGTGGAGTATTCGGGTTCAATGAGACGATTTGCATGAAAACGCAACGCTTGGATACCGGTCCATTTTATTTTAGCTTTTTGATAATCTTCAATCGCATTGGCGCGAGGCATTTCTTTTTTGGTACACAGAGTTAGAGCTAAACCTTTGGCATCCGCACGACCTGTTCGGCCAATACGATGAATATGTACTTCAGGGTCTGGGGTGATTTGGTAACTAATAACCGCATTCACAGCTTTAATATCTAAACCGCGCGAAGCCACATCAGTAGCTACCAACACAGATACACTTCGATTAGAAAAGCGGGTTAACACTTCAGTTCTGTCACGCTGCTCTAAATCACCGTGCAAAGCTAATACAGACACACCTAATTTAGTCAATTCGTCTGCCACTTCTTGGCAAGCGATTTTAGTATTACAAAATACGATAGCCGATTCTGTTTGATAGTGACTTAACATTGCCGCCACTGCTTTAATACGATGCGGCTCTTCCACTTCAAAAAACAGCTGTTCAATACTGGTGGCTTCATGAGTGGCCTCAACACTGACTTCAAGAGGGTCACGCTGCACGTCTCTACTTATCTGCGCAATAGAATCAGGAAAAGTGGCAGAAAATAGCAACGTTTGCCTGTCCAGAGGCACTGCATCAATGACTTTAGCCATTTCTACTTCAAAGCCCATATCTAACATACGATCGGCTTCGTCGAGCACTAGGGTATTGACTTCACTTAAGTCTAGTCGGCCGCGAAATAAATGGTCCATGAGTCGCCCTGGGGTACCCACAATAATATGTGCGCCATGTTCGAGTGAGCCAATCTGAGGACCCAAAGGCGTGCCGCCACATAACGTTAAAACTTTAATATTATGAATACCACGGCCTAACTTACGGATTTCTAACGCCACTTGTTCAGCAAGTTCACGGGTAGGACACATAACTAATGCTTGAACTCGAAATCGCTTCACCTTGAGGTTGTGTAATAAACCTAAACCAAAGGCAGCCGTTTTACCGCTACCGGTTTTGGCTTTGCCGACTACATCTTTGCCTGCAATAATGGCAGGTAAGCTCATGGCTTGGATGTCGGTCATTTCTTTGAAACCCATGGATTCCAAGTTATCGAGCAAGGCGTTGTTTAAACCTAGTGAAGCAAATTCTTTATTCAAAACATTCTCTTTGGTTGGTAGACCACTTAACGCCTAAAGGCTGCCGTGGCGGTCTTTTTCAATACATTCGTCGAGCACTTGCAATAATTCCGCTCGTACTTTTAATTTAGTATGGTGATGGGCCTTCATATCTAGTTTTGTCATAGCCTGAGCAATCGCTTGTACCCTAGGTACAAATTCTGCTTCGCTGACGACCTTATCTAAAAATCCAGCGATGACTGCTTCTTTCGGTGAGAAAATTTCAGCTAAAATCACTGAACGATTAAAAAATACTGGCGCCAATCTACCTCTAGCCAATTCTACACCACCATGGGGCATAGTCATACCTATTGCGACTTCGTTTAAACCAATCTTAAATGCCCCATCAACACCGATTCGATAATCGGCGGCTAGCAATAAAAATGCGCCCTTGGCAACCGCATGACCACTGCATGCTGCTATCACAGGATAAGGAAAAGACAGCATCCTCACTGCCAATGTTGAACCTTTTTCGACTAAGGCCATGGCCGTACTCATGCTGCCACGCATCACTTGCAAATCAAAACCACCAGAAAACATTCCAGCTCGCCCGGTTAAGACCACGACTGCTTGAGCTTTTTCTGCTTGATCGAATGCTTGATTAAGTTCGTCGACCACTTGATGTGAAATGGCGTTTACTTTACCATTTTGGATAGTAATAGTGGCTACTTGGTTTTCAATTTGACAGGTAACGAGTTCACTCATGTTAATTCTCTTGATAGAATAATGAAGAGTCATTTATCTTTAATAAACAGGGTTAAAGGCAAATTATAAATTTGCATCGCAGACTATCAATCAAACTTAGTCGATGTAGGATTAGGCAACTGACTAAGATGGATGTTGGTTTGAATGATTGCGCCCAATTCACCTGAACGCTTTATTTCAGCCAACACTTGATTAACCTGTGCCATTTTAGTTTGCCATTTTTTATTAAAAACAAAGGTTAATTCTGTTTCTCCAAGTGGCTTAGATGAGCGCCAAACTTTACGCTCTATTCCCAGGCTATTTATCTCCCAAATTGCTCTGTGCTCATTCATATTAAGTAAATCGCAGCGTTCTTTTAATAACAACGTAACCAGAGGGACTTGACTAGACACTTTTACTGCTCTTGCTACATTGTCTACAAAAAAACGATCAAGGCTAGGGTACTGATAATCTTCTCGAAGACAGATGGTTTTATCCCTCAGCCAATCTAAAGGATTGCCACTTCCGTTAAAAGGATTGAGGCTATAGAGAAACTCTCGGTACAAGAAAACGGGATCAGAAAATATTAGTTGTTCTTTATTCGTCACCCACTCTGGTGAAAGCCAAGTGACATCGGCTTTTCCATTTAAAAGCGACTGTTCTAATCCCTTTCTCGGCATGGGTAAATACTGTAGTTCAAGATTTAGCTCGCGACTTAACGCTTGTGCCAATCTTGGTATAATGCCGCGATATTCTGAATTTGATATTGTGTAGACAAAGGGCGGCTCTTCAATATAAATAACCGCCAATCGAAGCGTTTTGGCAGCTTGTCCACCTTCATCAGCCAAAAGTGAAGTGGTTACCACAACCATCCAAAATACAAATATTTTTAGGCGAGGTACAGGTATGTAGATTTGAAATAAATTCATCACTCTATAATAGGGAGAGTTTGAAGAAAGTACATTGATTAATTATTAAACTAGTTTCCAATCAACTGTTTTTCCTGCAAAAAATGGCACCATCGCGTCACCATTTGGCAAAGTAACAAACTCAGGCACAGTCCAACTCTGTTTACACAACGTTAGCGTGGTAGTATTGCGTGACAGTCCATAAAAATCAGCACCGTGGAAACTGGTAAAACCTTCCAATTTATCTAAGGCTCCTAACTCATCGAATACTTGAGTATAAAGTTCCAAGGCGCTCCATGCACTATAACAACCCGCACAACCACAAGCATTTTCTTTGGCATGTTTGGCATGTGGTGCTGAGTCAGTGCCTAAGAAAAACTTGTTCGAACCACCAGCTACTACCTTACGCAGGGCTTGCTGATGCGAGCTACGTTTTAATACAGGTAAACAGTAGTTGTGTGGTTGAATGCCGCCTACCAATAAATCATTACGATTTAACAATAAATGTTGTGGGGTAATAGTGGCACCTACATTACTGGCACTATTAAGAACAAAATCAGCCGCGTCACTGGTAGTTATATGCTCAAATACTACTTTTAATTCAGGGAAGGCCTCCACAATTTTAGCCATATATTGATCGATAAATATTTTTTCACGATCAAAAATATCCACATGGCTATCAGTGACTTCACCGTGAACTAATAGTAATAAACCTTGTATTTGCATCTCTTCAAACACCGGGTATAACGCTTTAATACCGCTTACGGCTTGTGCTGAATTGGTAGTCGCTCCAGCAGGATATAACTTGGCCGCTATTACACCTGAATTTTTGGCATCGACAATATCTTGTTTAGTCGTTTGATTCGTCAGATACAGGGTCATCAGAGGTTCAAAATGACTACCCTGTGGGCGTGCTTTTAAAATACGAGTTTTATATTCCATCGCTAATCTAGCATTTATGACTGGCGGAACTAAGTTAGGCATAACAATCGCACGGGCAAAACATCTAGCGGTAGCGGGCACTGTTTCTCCAAGCAAATCGCCATCTCTGAAATGTAAATGCCAATCGTCTGGGGTGATAATAGTAATCTGTTGCATCTTTGCCCTGCTTGAATTTTCTATAAAACTGATAGTAGTTATACCGTTAGTATGCCTTAAAACTACCTGCAAACACCAAACTCTCACAACATTTGTTACCCCAACCGCATAATACGTTGTCATCGAACAATAAATTGCTGAATTCACAAGAAAATTAAAGCACTATTAGTGTCATAAATTATTCATCTTTCTCGTGGAACTGTTTTATGCCTGCAGCCATCAGCCTGCTTAATGTTGTACCTGATAATAAGAAGAACGTCTTTAGCAAACCTCTCTTCAAATTATTAGATCGTGTCCTTGCTATCAATAAATTAGATGACTTGTATCGTGAAAATAATCTTCACGGTTTAGACAAAACAACTTTTTCAAAAAGCCTATTAGATGGGCTGAATATTCAATTACTGGGATTGGAACAGTTACAAGCTAAAATCCCTAAAACGGGGCCACTTGTTATTGCCAGCAATCATCCCTTTGGTGGTATTGAAGGGGTATTCTTAGCTTGGGCGATTGAACAAGTTCGTCCCGACATAAAAGTCATGGCCAACCAAGGGCTGAAAATATTTCCTGAACTTGAAGACTATTTTATCTTTACCAATCCACTATCGGAAAGTGATCCAAAAAATGCGCCCTCTATTCGTACTTGCCTAAAACATGTGAAAACCGGCGGAGCATTACTTATTTTCCCTGCGGGTCGCGTTAGTTATTTTCATAAAAACACACAGCGTATCGCCGACCACGACTGGAATAGATTGGTTGCCAGCATCGCCAACCGCACTGATGCCAAGTACTTACCTATATTTGTCAGTGGTTTTAACAGTCCATTATTTTATCGTTTAGGCCGGGTCTACTTTCGACTTCGCATGTTAATGTTACCTCGTGAATTGGTTAATAAACGTAATGCAAAAGTCACTATCACTGCGGGTGAGGCGATTGATATTAAGCATTATGCGAATAATATAAACCTTGACACCCAAACAGCACTTTTTAGAGCACAAAGTTATCTGCTTGATCCTGCATGGCAAAAAGCATGGCCTGCAGACACTGTCACCCAATTGCAACCACTTGCCGTTGCAGTCAGTGGCGAGATAATTATACAAGAAGTGCACCAGCTTCCCATTGAGCAACACCTGCTAGACCAAAAAGGGTTGTCGGTGTACTTTGGTTATCAACATCAAATGCCCAATACAGTGCATGAAATTGCCCGTCTTCGGGAAATGGTATTTCGTGAACATAACGAAGGCAGTGGTGATCCCCAAGACACCGATCACTTCGACGCCACTTACACCCACTTATTTGTAATGAAACAAGACACGGGTCAAATTATCGGTGCATACCGTATGGGACAAACTGACAAGTTGTTAGCCGATGGCAATTTAGAAAACCTCTATTTGCACCGCATGTTTGATTTTGGCCCTGACTTTGTCAATCGCCAGCAACCCTGTTTAGAAATGGGCCGTTCATTTTTAATACCTGAATATCAACGTAGCTTTCAAGGCTTATTTTTATTATGGCGCGGTATTGGTACTTTTGTCTGTCGTCATCCGCAGTACCGAACGCTTTATGGCACTGTCTCGATCAGTAAATTATACGACGTGCGCAGTGCCGCTATTATCAAGCAGGCGATGGTCACACCCACAGACAAAGTTTTACCCAGAGCGATTTTCGAACATACCTTGCACCCAGAAGTTCAAGACTTTGCCAAGCAATATGGGCTAAAAGATCATGTCGGCGCCCTACTCAAAGGCATTGAATCCGATGGTAAAGACGTACCCATCTTACTTAAACACTACAATAAACTGGGTGCGGTATTTCATTGTTTAGGCATAGATAAAAGTTTTAACGATACCCCTGGACTATTGTTGAGTGTAGATTTGCCCAACGCGCCAGAAAAATTATTAAAGTTGTATATGGCACTCGGGTGGCAAGAGTACAAAGACTATCAAGCTTGAAATGGCAAAGCTCTGACAGGTGCACCACACCGGACAGAAACAAAAATAGACATGATTAACTGGCCAAATCCTAGTTGTGAATTTTGATTTTAAGACCATCTAACAAAAATAAATCCCCCAGCATAGGTGCTGGCATAATCAATCTGTCTTCTCAATACCGGTTCAATGAAAATATTCGCGTCTCTTTTTCAGCTAAGAATGTATTCGACAAGGCCTATCAAACTTATCTTGGTGGCATTAATCGTGTTGCCGATACTGGTGTGGCAGTGGGAGAAAAGCTTTACGAAACAGGCCGTGAGTTGAGTGCTAATTTCACACTGCTTTGGTAAGCCCTGATTAGTGCTGTAAACCAGCCAGCACTTTTTAGTATTTAGGCTACGAAGCTGGTCATTGCGTGATACGAGCTAAAAGATAAAATTTATTCACCACAGAGAAAGGTGAATGCAGTCACTGCACAGAGGAAAGGAAGGAAGGAAGGAA
>Ga0307488_10000441_pt1 | contig 33786 bp, 30 predicted proteins | sample SB02metaG_FD_202248 | JGI IMG/M metagenome (GOLD analysis project Ga0307488, IMG submission 202248) | Sea-ice brine microbial communities from Beaufort Sea near Barrow, Alaska, United States - SB 0.2 | ecosystem: Environmental > Aquatic > Marine > Coastal | place: USA: Alaska | collected...
AGGAGAGTGATCGCATGACTAAATCAAGAGATACAGCCAATATAATTAAACAGCCATTTACACAAACTCTTGGTACGTCAAACTATAGAGCAGGTGTTAACGCAGGTAATAGCATTACATCTGGTGGCAACTTCAATGTGACCGTGGGTGATGAGGCTGGTACTGCTATTACTACGGGTGATAGAAATGTTACTATTGGTTTTGAAGCAGGTACTGCTATTAGTACAGGTGGGTCTAACATAGCCATTGGTTATCAGGCTCTTAAAACAGAAGACGGACATGGTTTAAATGTTGCTATTGGGGAAGAATCATTAGAAAATTTAAATGCAGGTGCTGATGGTTACAACGTAGCAGTTGGTGCAAGTGCTGGTAAAAACATGACCACAGGCATCCAAAACACCTTTGTCGGTGGTCTAGCTGGTGATGCGCTTACAGTAGGCGGCAATAATGTAGCTCTTGGTCATCTAGCTTTAAGTGCTGATACACAAGGTAGTTCTTCTGTTGCTGTTGGTATGTCTGCTTTAACTGCACAAAATTCTACTTCAGAAGCCAATATGTATAACGTGGCTGTTGGAAGATCAGCAGGTGCATCAGTCACAACTGGCACAGAAAACACCCTCATTGGTGGTCTTGCAGGTGATGCTATGACTACAGGTAGCTACAATACTGCTGTTGGTAAAGATTCTTCTGGTAAAGTTACTACAGGAAGTCACAATGTATCTGTGGGTCGTATGGCTCTTAGAGAAACTACAACAGGGTCTTATAATACAGCCTTGGGTAGAAGTGCTTTAGAGTCAAACACCACCGCAGATTCAAACACCGCAGTTGGATATACTGCACTAGAAAGCAACACGACAGGTACAAGAAACACCGCAGTTGGCGTTCAAGCACTAGAATTAAACACGACAGGGACTGATAACGTGGCTGTCGGACATGACGCATTAGAAGATAACACGACAGGACTTTATAATACTGCTATTGGTAATTACGCACTCACTGACAACACCACCGCATCTGAAAACACAGCGGTTGGATACGAGGCTTCTTATACAAATACAACAGGAACGGCGAACGTATCTTTGGGGTATCAAGCACTTCGTGTGTCAACAACTGGCAGTTTTAATACAGCCCTTGGTAGAAGGGCGTTGTACTCAAACACCACCGCATCTAACAACACTGCGGTTGGATTTAAGGCTGGGAATAGTAATACTACTGGTACAGCTAACGTATCCCTTGGATATATTGCTGGAGAGGACAATACTACAGGGGTAAATAATGTTTATATTGGTTCATCTACTGGGAAAACTAATACAACAGCATCTCAAAATACATTTGTTGGTTCTGCCGCAGGGGAAACAACAACGGGGGGTGATAATACTTTTATTGGATATGCGGCTGGGTGGAAGGTATCGTCTGCCACAAAAAACACCATCCTTGGACAATACAACGGCAACCAAGAAAGCCTAGACATCCGCACCTCAAGCAACAACATCGTGCTATCTGATGGGGATGGTAATCCTAGATTGTTTATTAACTCAGTAGGTAGCGTAGCAATAGGTGATCCTGCGCCTACAAGACATGGCATAACAACTAAAGCATTAATTGTTAATACTTCTACAACAACAGGTGATTTTGCTTTGCATGTTGGTAGGCTTACTGGGGGCGCAGAAAATGTAGTATGTATTAGTAATGGTAATGGAAAAGTAGGCAGTATCACAACAAGTGGATCATCCACAGCATACAACACATCCTCAGACTACAGACTTAAAGAAAACGTAGACTACGATTGGGATGCTACAACTAGACTAAAGCAACTCAAGCCAGCAAGGTTTAACTGGATTTCTGATGATACAGATACCTTGATAGATGGCTTTATTGCACATGAAGTAACAACTGTTGTTCCCGAAGCAATCAATGGCACTAAAGACGCAATGATGGACGAAGAGTACGAAGTTACTCCAGCAGTTTTAGATGAAGATGGTGCAGTAGTTACTGAAGCTGTCATGGGTACTCGTAGTGTCCCTATCTACCAAGGCATAGATCAGTCTAAACTTGTACCACTATTAGTAAAAACAATCCAAGAGCTAGAGGCTCGTATTACAGCTTTAGAAGGAGCATAACCAATGGATGACTTAACAGCAGAACAAATCGCACAGAACTACTCAGCAATGGGTCACTCAGTTGCACTTATCAATGACGTGATAGCAGGTAATGCTATGGCAGATGATGATGCGGCAGATCGACAAGACTGTGTGGATCGTAATACTCAGCACCTAGAACTAATGGTTGCTAAAGATTACTGGACAGACGAAAGTATGACAGCATCTAATGCGGCTATCGTAGCAGGAAACGGATACACCGCTTCTTAATTTAACTTAACCAAAGGAGACTATGATGGGAAAAGATAAAAAGACCCCAATCACTGTTAATGATAAAGAATACTTTGTTGAAGATTTAACCAACGAGCAAAAAACTATGTTAAACCATATCAATGATTTAGCGCGTAAGATAGATAATGCGCGGTTTAATATAGACCAATTAAATGTAGGACGTACAGCTTTTGTTACTCATTTAGCTACCTCTTTGGAAGCGGTTGAATAATGCAAATGGACGCGCTTTGGAACTTTGCCTTAACGGCGGGATTTGGTTTTTTAATATGGTGGATTAAAGCTCACCATGAAGAACTAAAGCGCGTCACTATCTTGCTCAACAGAACAAGAGAAGAGTTGGCTAAAGAGTACGTCACTAAGGCTGACTCAAATCAGGTACTCGGTCAAATTATGAGTAAATTTGACAGGATCGAAGAAAAAATAGACAGACTGGTAGAAAGAAAATGATACGATTATTTATAGTAATACTCTTCTTTATTGCAGGTCTTGCTATAGGTAACGTTGTTTCCGCAGATGACACTATTAAATCAGAAACCACTGTTACATCTGACGGTAAAATGGACACTACTATTAACAGTCCACCGCCTTCTGCTATTACTCCAAACATCAGCGCTACTAACTCTGATCTATGTACTGTTGGTGTAGCAGGAGCCGTGCAAACACAGATACTTGGTATCTCAGCAGGGCGTACTGTGCGGGATATGAACTGTGAAAAACTAAAAAACGCCAAAACTATGTATGATATGGGCATGAAGGTAGCTGCCGTATCTGTAATGTGTCAGGACGAAAGAGTGTTTGATGCAATGATGAACGCTGGTACACCTTGCCCCAAAGATGGTTTGATAGGTGATAAAGCTAGGTTAGCATGGGAAATGGAAGCAGTTAAAGACGAAATTAAACGCGATCAGAATAATCCAATGAGGAAGATTTTCAATGAAAACGTTGAAACAAAAACAGGTCTTGGTATCATTATTGCTACTTTGGCCTTCTTACTCGCAATGTGATCCGTATAGCTACGGGACTACAGGGAATGCCGCTTCCACAGCACTAAGCTGGGGTATGAACTCTGTCTTGCCTGATATTCCCGGACTAGATGTAAACGGTTTGATTTACAGGTACACCACCGTTAAAAATCCAGAAGATGATATGAAAGTCCACGTTCGTAATTTAAATGCGGAGGGTGAGGGTTACACGTTTAGTGCAACGGATGATTGGTCTGGAGTACCCGGAAATACAATTGTTAAATCATACCCTCTATCTAATGTAGCTTCTTCTAAGTGGGGTGACGGTTCAATTACTGTTGAAGGTCAAGGCTCTGTTACTGACCCTGTGGTTATATATAGCTACCGTATAGACGAGTGTTATGACGAACAATCTAACCCTGCATGTCCCGGATATGTAAAACCTATTCCTGTTATACCCGTTGTTGAACTGTATGATGTGCTAGAAGATGAAGCCGCTATGGACGCTATAGACGACGATGAAGATTTTCAGTATGATGAAAATGGAGATTTAGTGTTATCTGAAGAAGAAGAGGAAGAAGAAACGCGACTTGAAATGGGGCTGACGGCATCTGCCAATGCGTTGACTCTGTTTAGAACGCAAGGACAATCTGATATTATTATGGCTATTAACCTGCAAACAAACATAAATATGTACTACAACGCGTCTATTAACGGTGGTGCATACGAAGAAACGGTTGGTTTGGTTGATGCAGAGATATCAGATAACAAGAAAGCCTTGCGTAACAATTTGGCACAACAACTTCTGCATGAGAAAATGATAGACATGCAGTACAATAATTGAGGTTTATTATGAAATATTCTATTGCAATACTTTCGTTGGTTGCATTTCCTGCATTAGCTAACGTTCAGATCACAGGTAGCGTAGAGGCTAAATGTGTTATCCAAACAACTAAAGCAGGTGTATATGGCAACCCGATTGCCAGTAAGTTAAGCACTACTCCCGCTGACGGTGGTATACTACCTGTGATTAGATACGATGTATCTATAGCGGATTCTTACACAGCTAACATAACACACCCAACAGCGTTTAGTTCATCGCCTTCTTTATCTGATACACTGGCATGGACAGGTAGTACGAGTGTTACACAAACATCTGTTGCCGGTATGTCAGCCTATGAAGCCGCAAAGATTGTAGTAGGAAACACCACTATATTTGATTTAACGCTTGCTGGCTCAACATGGTTTTCTACTGCGTCAAGTGCAGTTTACGGCTCTGCTAAAGCACTACCGGGAGGAAACTACACGGCAGTCGTACAGGCAACCTGCATTGCGAAGTAGTATACTCATAACGTTTCTGCTTTGGGCGACAGCTATCTCTGGACATGAGATGACCCCTGCTTATCCAGTGGTAAAGCCTTCGCACGTTGCTGACGTGGTTAAAGTGGAGATGTCTTTGTTTAACTCCAGAGAAGAGATAGAGTATTATCAAATAGAATTGTTTGATTTAAACTGGATGAATATTCCTTTTTCTACAACATATCGAATTATGAAAATAGGCTACAAAGAGAAAAAATCTTTTAATGTATATATTCGTAAAAAAGATATGGACGAAGCTGTGTATCTATGCACCACCTCAAAAGTTAAAAAGACTAATCAGTCTAGGACGCTTGTTTCGTCTAAGATATGTTCAAGGTTAGATGGTGAACCTGCATGAGACTAGCTTTTGCTCTTTGTGTTATGGCTAGTTCAGCAGTTGCTGATAGTAGTTCGCTTGCGTTAAGCCTACCAAACCCACCTATGAACTACCAATCAGATTCATTTTCAACAGGTAGTCTGCGTTGCAGTAATGCTGTCGGTGGAGGTGTAAACTTAGAGTATGGTGTAACTGGTGTGTTGTCTGGACTAAATACAATGAATAAAGGTAAAGACATAGGCGTATACGCTCGTATAGTAATACCGTTAGATAAACCAAAGGCTCGTATTAACTGTAATGACCTTTACCAGATAGAGCTAACGCAACGCAGGCTAGAAGTACAAAAACTACGTGACGAACTAGAAGCACTCAAGAATTTACAAAGTGTTGGCGGTGATATGGAGTTTGAGAACTGATGGTTGATACAACTAGAATAGCCGATAACATTGATGGACTAGCAGATCGTGAGTTTAAGACTGGTGGTATGAAGCTGTCGTTTGGTTCTATCGTGGCTATATTTGCATTTCTATCCACAGTTGTTGGTGGTTTGTATGGTGGTTTTGTTATGTACCAAAAGATCGAGGAGGTTGCAGGGTTAGACCTTGGCGAGTACCAACAAGCAATGGACGTTATGGATGCAAAGGTCACAGGTATATCTGATAAAGTAGAAGAATCTGTTGAGTATACCCGTGATATTAAGAACGGTTTAAAAGATGATTTGTTACGTGTAGAACAACAAACAGACCGTATTGAAGATATGGTGCGTAAGAACGAAGACAAAGTACGTACTATGATTGATGCCGCAGAAGTTCGCTTTGAAAACCAGAGAGAACGTGTTAGAGTGTCACAAAGTGGTTCCATGAAAGACTTAGAAGATAAGATAATGGATAAACTACAGAGGGCGTTAGATAACCCTCTTGCCGATTAGGAGACTAAAATGACAGAATTTGAAAAAGCAGATTTAGATGGTAACGGATCAGTAGACCAATCTGAATGGGATAAACTGTTGCTCGATGATAAGAGAATGCAAATTGAAGATGAAAATTCAAAGCGCGACTCTCAGCTACTAATGGTGTGGTTCTCGTTAGCAGGGCTACTACTTTATCCTGTTATGATTATTGTGTGTAACGTTTTAGGCCAAGAAGTTGCGGCGGATAATTTAACTGCCATTGCGCCCACCTATTGCATTGCCGTGGTTGGTATTGTTACGGCGTTTTTTGGCTTTACAAATATTAAAAAGAAGGGTGATTCATAATGTTAGGACTAGGATTACTAGGTAAGGTTGCTGACCTTGCTGGAGCTATGGTTGAGGGCAAAACTGCTGTAAAGCAAGCTGAAGCCCAAACTAAAATGAAAATTGCTACTGGAGAACTTGATTGGGATTTAGCCGCAATGAAAGCTACAGAGAATAGCTGGAAAGACGAGTGGATTACGCTTTTGTTCAGTATTCCCCTTATTTTGGCGTTCTGTGGGGATTGGGGTAATCAAATAGTACAGGCTGGTTTTGCGGCATTGTCTGATATGCCCGGATGGTATCAGTATTCTCTTGGAGGTATAGTCTCTGCGAGTATAGGTATGCGTGGCGTAAGCAAGTATTTCGGGGGTAAGAAATGAAAGAGAACTTTGATAAGTGTTTGAAAATGCTACTTTCTCACGAAGGAGGATTCGTAAATCATCCCGATGATCCCGGAGGTATCACAAATTTGGGAGTTACCAAAAAAGTGTACGACGAATGGATTGGTCGTGAGTCTACAGAACAAGAAATGCGTGACTTAACGCCAGAAGATGTCGGGCCAATATACAAAAAGAACTACTGGGATAGAATTAAAGGAGATTCACTTCCTTCCGGTATTGATTGGTGCGCTTTTGATTGGTGTGTAAATTCCGGAAAAAGTAGACCGTCCAAAGCTATCCAACGTGCAGTTGGAGCTACTCAAGATGGCTCAATAGGGCCAGCTACAATAGGGCTTATTATGGAAAAAGACCCTGAGTTTGTAATAAATTATGTTTACGGCGTGCGCCAAGACTTCTATAAGGGGTTAAAGACCTTTGAAACCTTTGGACGAGGCTGGACGCGCCGCAACAAAGAAACTCTACACCAAGCGTTGGAGATGGTATAAAATGACCCTGAAGAAGCTCTTGTTAAAACCGGGTGTTAACCGCGAAAACACTAGATATGCTAGCGAAGGTGGTTGGTATGAGTGCAACAATATTCGGTTTAGACAAGGTACTCCTGAGAAAATAGGTGGGTGGACACGTGTTTCTAATACTACGTATTTAGGAGTTGCTAGATCACTGTGGAACTGGATAACATTGTCTAGCGAAAACATAATAGGTGTAGGTACGCACTTAAAGTTTTATTTAGAGAGTGGTGGTGGGTTTAATGATATAACTCCTATACGTTCGGCGACTAGTGCAGGAGATGTTACTTTTAGCACTTCAACGTCTACACTAAACGGAGCTGTAACATCTACAACTGCTACTACTTTAACTCTTGCCAGTGCGTCAGGCTTTCCTAGTTCAGGGCGAATACTAGTTGGTACGGAAGTTATTGAGTATACAGCTATTACTGGGGATACACTAGTTGGGTGTACTAGGGGCGCAAGTTATCTCTTAGCAGGAGTATCGACTAGCACAACAGCAGCTACGCATAATAGTGGTGTAGGAGTAACGTGTTTCACTTTAAAAGTTAATGATGTTGGTCACGGAGCTATACAAAACGATTTTGTAACTTTTAGTGGCGCAAGCTCCCTTGGGGGTAATATTATTGCTGGAGCATTGAACCAAGAATACCAAGTCTTAAACGTAGAAAGTGCTAACGTATACACGATTACATCTAGGGCTTTTAGTAATGAAACTATAACGAACGCTCCAATAACTGAAATAGCTTGTACAACTTCTGATACGGCTAATGGCGGCGGTTCTACTGTAGGCACATACCAAATAAACACCGGTGCAGCTTCGGCTGTTCCTCTTGTAGGTTGGGGTGCTTCCGCTTGGGGTGCTGGTGCTTGGGGACAAGGTATACCAGACACAGAAAAATTACGTGTTTGGACACAACAGAACTTTGGTGAAGACTTAATCTTTGGTTTCCGTGGTGGGCCAATATATTATTGGGAAGGTTCTGATGCTATAAATACACGAGCTGATGCTTTAACAGGGCAGAACGTCCCTGTAATACAGAACTTAGTGCTTGTGTCTGATATTAATAGGTTTGTATTTTGTTTTGGAACTAATAACCTTGGAGAAACTACGCAAGACCCTATGTTAATTAGGTGGTCTGATCAAGAAGACGCTACGAACTGGACGCCTACTGCTACGACGCAAGCGGGTAGTCTAAGACTTTCTCGTGGTACAGAGATTATTGCTGCGTCTCAAGCTCGCCAAGAAGTCTTGGTGTGGACTGATTCTTCTTTGTATTCTTTGCAGTATGTAGGTGCAGAATCTGGAGTATGGGGAGCTACCTTAGTTGGGGAGCAAATATCTATAACTTCACAAAACTCTGTAGCATACGCTAACGGTGTTGCTTATTGGATGGGTAAAGATAAGTTTTACAAATACGATGGGCGCACGCAACCATTGCCATGTGATTTACGTAAACACGTGTTTACTGACTTTAACACAGAACAGTATGCGCAAGTATTTAGTGGTAGTAACGAAGCGTTTCACGAAGTTTGGTGGTTCTATTGTTCCTCTGATGCTACAGATATAGATAAATATGTAGTGTATAACTACTTAGAAAATATTTGGTATTATGGAGACATGGCACGTACTGCTTGGTTAGATTCGGGATTACGTTCGTTCCCATTAGCTACAACATACAACTCTGTACTACTTAACCATGAAGACGGTATTGACGATAACGAGACAGACACACCTGTTGCTATTGCTTCGTTTATAACGTCTGCGGAATTTGATCTTGAAGATGGTCATCAGTTTGCACTTGTGTCTAAAATGATACCAGATGTATCTTTTGAAGGTTCTACAGGAAGCACACCTACGATAAACATGACGTTATTACCATTAAACTCTTCGGGGTCTGGATACAATAGCCCAGTGTCTGAAAGCGGAGTAAACACCGGTGCAGTAATACGTAGTGCTAGCGTTCCAGTAGATGTGTATACTAGTGAGATATACACACGTGTGCGTGGTAGGCAAATGTCTATGAAAATTGAATCTTCTACACTTGGAGTTCAATGGCAACTAGGTGCGCCGCGCCTTGACATGCGCCCTGATGGGAGACGCTAATGGCTACTAATAAACATACTATAGAGTTTCGCGCTCCTGCCCTGCCATATCCTCCAGAAGAGTATAACGCGTTTCAATTTGAAGAGTTTAATAAAGTGCTTCGGCTATATTTTAACCAAATAGATAACGCTTTACGAGATAAGTCTCTTGCACGACAGTCTGAAGCTATGGGGTGGTTTATAAGCTAATGGCAAATATATACACAAATGCAAAGGTTGACCTTACAACTACAAACATAACAACTTTGTATACCTGTGCAGCTTTAACAACTGGAATAGTAAAGTCTATATTAGTGTCAGAAGATAGTGGAAACGCAGATACTATAACTGTTACTTTGACAGCAGGTGCAGCGGTACACAGCCTATTTAAAACAAAATCAATAGGAGCTAACGCTACTGTAGAGTTGTTAACAGCTCCTTTAGTTGTACAAACAGGTGAAATATTAAAAGTCACTGCGGCTACAGCTAACAGGCTACACGTAACAGCAAGTATATTAGAGGTCACATAATGGAAAGCGTAGTCGATAGTAAACAAGAACCGCTATCTGGGCCAGCAATAATAGCTATGGCCGCAGAACAACTTGATCTTGGCGGTGTGCCTATACCTGCAGCGATTGCATCTGTAGCAGAAGAGTTACACAGTAAAGATGTTGACGCTACACAAGTGGGTAACACTGTGTTTATTGCTCATAGAGGTAAGGGCGAAAACAAAAACAAGATGGTAGGGCGTTCATTCAATGTTGATACAGCTCAGAATTTTGTAAACAACTATGTAAAGTATTTATCCGTCTTACGTAACAAAGGTGTAACACATTACTCTGTGGACTTTGATGGTCAAGAACTTTTGCCTGTAGCGAAAGCTGTAGGTAAGCGTATACGTGGTACAGGCATGAAAGCTATGATGGCGGAATTTGAAGACAATAGTGGGTATCGTATATTTTTTAAACTAAATTCAACTAAAGATAAAGGTAAGTAATATGAGTTTTGTTATTAGGCCAGTCAAAAAAGTTGTAAAGAAAGCTGTAGATATAGTTGAAGACGTTGTTGATGATGTTGTTGACGTAATAGAAGATGCTGCCGATTGGGTTGTAGATGAAATTGTTGATCCTATTGTGGATATGGGTCAGGATATAATTAAATACGCTAGCGATAATCCTTTGGAAACGTTAGCTAAAATGGCGGCGTATGCTACCGGCCAAGTATGGATGATACCCTTAATAGACGGAGCTGCAGTAGCAGCAAAAGGCGGAGACCTTGGAGACATAGTTAAAGCCGCTGCAATATCTTACGCAGGTGCTAAAGTAGGTGGTACAGTATCTAAGTTTGTTGACCCTTCAATAGCTAACGCAGGATTTAATTCAACAGTATCTGCAGCTATATCTGGTGGTACTAAATCTGCTGCCACTGCTCTGGTGTATGGACAAGACCCATTAAAAGCCTTTGTTACTGGAGGTGTTAATGCCGGTGTAGGTGCATTCTTAGGTGAGATAGATACAAAACTAAGCAATACAATAGAAGGTAACTTAGATGCTAGTGGCAACCCTATTGTGTCTGGGTGGGAAAATCTACAAGATGGCGTTAAAGATAGCATAACCACATCATTATCTGCTGAATTAGCGGGAGGTAATATATCTGCAAATAGTATAAGTAGTATAGTCGCTAAATATACTGGCGTAGCAGATACTATGACTAACTTTTTAGCTGAAAACACGTTACTAGATGCAACTCAAGCTATGCAAATAACCTCTGCGTTAACGAGTGCAGCTACAACTGCTTTAGCTGGAAACCCAGAAATGTCTGGTGAAGCGTTTTTCAACAAATTTAACGAATACGGTATGGAAGAACTAAAAGCTATGGCTGATAAGCCTGTTAATAAAGCTATAGATAGCGTGACAGGTGCATCTGAGAAAACGCAAAAGGCCGCCACTGTTTTGAACGAAGCTATGTCTGGTGCGGCAAACGCTGCCGAAGGGTTTAATGGGGTACGAGAAGAACTTAACGGCAAGATTCAAGAACAAGAACGGCTTAAAACCGTATACAATAATGCAGTAGACGCTCACAACGCCAACCCTTCAGATACTACAGCTAACGCCGCAAACGCAGCTTCTGCAACATATAATGAGTACGTTAATACATTAAACAAAGATTACAATGACACCTATAAACCACAAATGGACGCGTACCAAAAAGAGTACAATAAGTGGAGTCCACAGATTGCAGACTTAGAAACTGAGTATGCAGACCAGTCTCAGTATTTAATGCAAGACATTGATACTCTAAACGCAGATATGAAACCTGTGTATGCCGGTGTAACCAAAGCCGCAGCTTTAGCACTACGCCCGGGAATTGACGAAGTTTCCTATAGAGAACTAAACAACCTTGAAGTTGGTGATGATATATACGCGCACTATTTGGCAAACCAAAAAGAAGTAGACAATGTTATAGCCACGAGTGCAGTCACAGAATACAACAATAGGTATAAAGAAGGAGCTATAACAGTAACGGAATTACCTCCGGCAGCTAGGTTTAAAGGTGATAGAGACCCTACTATCCCTTACGTTGGTCGTGGTGGAGACCCTGCTAATTACGGGTTAACAGAAAAAGATATAAAAAAATACAAATTAAAAACTGGAGCTAAAGACGCTTGGTACAATCTTGTGCAAGGTACACAAGAGATGGCAGGTTACACTGTTGGAGGGTTTGGTCGTTTTGTAGATGAGTTGACTGAAAGTATAGTAGATTCTTTTGGTGTAAACTTATCAGAAGCTAACGACATTGCTTATCAACAGTACGCTATCTATTACGACCCCAACCTAACTAGCGAAGAAAAAAATCAAGCAATGGCTAAAAGCATGGAAAACTATGCTACTGCTGTAGACAAAGCTTACGCAGAAGACGGTGCAGATATAACATTTGCACGAGATACTTTTACCGACCCTATGATGAACACGCTTTTAGCGGCAAGTGATGCAACAAGCGAAAAAATATCTCCAGAGATGCAAGTTAGACAGTATAACGCTTTACCTGCACCAGATACTACATGGGAACAACTTATATCAGGTAAAGCAAAAGACCGTTTAGGTCGTCCGTATGGGTCTGATCCTGTAGCTACGCTTATGTCTGGAGTGCAAGAATTACCTGATTTTGCCGTAGATTTAGCTTTACTTGCGCTTACAAAAAATCCTAAGTTCGCGACTAGCCTAGTAATGAGTTCTAGTAGTGCAGAATCGTTTGAGGCAAACCAACAAGAAATTGAGGGTATGTTAGATAATGCGTTTGATTTCGGTCAGCTCCAAGAAACTCCAGAGTTTGCTAATTTAGTACGAGTGTACGGCGGCGACGAAGAAGCTGCATTAGAAAAGCTTAAAGATAAAAGCCAAGTTTATTCTGCACAAGCAGGGCTTGTCGGTGGTTTTGGCGATTTAATTTTAGCAAAAGTAGCCGGAGCCAGTGGAGGGGCTAGCACGTTAGCTACAGTCCCTACGTACCTTAAACCTATTATAAAAACAGGTACTGGTGGTCTTTCTGAAGGTATTACTGAAGCCGGTGAACAAGGACTTGTAAACGAAGCTGTTATAGAAGCAAACCTTGCAGACAATGTAACTACTACTGGCGCTTCAGCTTTCCTACAAGGGTTTACTACAGGGGCGCAAAGCACCGCTACCTTTGAAGCAGTGTCTAAAGCCGTAAACATTGTGCGTTCCTACACTACGTTCGATGAAACTGATGAGTCGCGTGCTATAGCGACAGCCGTGGCGTTGGAAGCCTATAAACAACGTGCTACTGTAATAGACACTCTCACAGAATATGGAGCATTTGAGGGTGCAAATAATGCTATAGAAGTTCAAGAACGGCTAGCTATACTCGGGCTAGATAGCAAAATTGCGGTAGAAGAAATTGTTAACGATATGTTTAACAACGAAGTCGTCACACGTGCAGAAGTAGAGGCCGCTGTAACTGCCGCAGAGCCAGAGTTTAATTTTACAGGTGATGTAGCTGAAAGTATTTATGAACAGTTTTCTGGAGTTAGAGCTGATTCTAATTTAGCTACAGAAGTAGCAGGGTATGTAGACCCGTTATACACTACCTACGAAGAAGCCAAAGCCATAGCCTTAGCTGAAGGTGTTACATTAACTGATGAACAGGCTAGAAACAATACTGGTAGAGATGAAGACGCTGTACGGGATGAAATAGACCGCAACAATACTTCTCGTGAAGAAGCAGAACAATTTTTTATCGATTTTGGTTACACACCTACTGAAGCCGAATTGCAACAATATACAGGCGCAATTCCAGAAACAGAACAACAAACAATAATTGGCGAGTACGTAGACCCCAGACAAACAACAGATGCTGAAGTTAGACAGTTCTTTGATGATCAAGGGTATAACCCAACCGACGAAGAAGTAGCCGCTATGGTAGGGCAGGGTGATGTAACCTTTGAAACTGACACAGAAACAAACGTATCTCCTTACGTAGACCCCAGACAAACAACAGAAACAGAAGCTAGGCAGTTTTTTGCTGACCAAGGATACACTCCAACAGATGCTGAAGTTGCTGCTAGGGTGGGTCAAGGCAACGAAGATTTTCAAACTACTACAGAGACAGACACAGGTGAGTATGTAGACCCACGACAAGTAACTGAAGGGGAAGCTAGACAGTTTTTTGTAGATACTGGGTACACTCCAACAGATGAGGAAGTAGCTCAATTCGTGGCGCAAGCGGAAGAAAGCGCACAACAAACCGCCATAGGTGAGTATGTAGACCCACGTTTTGTGAATATAGATGAAGTCCGTGCGGTAGCGGAAGAAGAAGGGCTTACTTTTGCGGAAGCTATGGCTGACACGTACATAGGACAGAAAGACGAAGCTTCTACGTTAGCAGAAGCCCGTGCAGAATATGACCCTTTAGCAACTACACAAGAAGAAGCGGCGGCTTTTTTTGAAAGCACAGGGTATACTGCAGATGCACAAGAGATAGCAGACTTTGTAGCTTCTAAATCTGAAACTGTTCAAGAAAGTGCTATAGGCGCTTATGTAAACCCAAGACAAATGACCGAAACAGAAGTTAGAAGTTTCTTAGAAGATATAGGGTACAACGCAACAGATGAAGAAGTTCAACAGTTTATTGGGCAGGTAAACGATGACTCTTACGAAACAACGCAAGAAAGTGTTATAAGAGATTACACAGACCCGTTGTACACTGACTCCGCAGAGGTTCGTGCGGCCTATGAAGAGCTTGGACTTGTAGACGTAACACAAGAAGACGTAGATCGTTTTGTTGGACAATACACTGAAGAAGATCAATTAGCGGCTGTAAAAGAATACATACCTACTGCTACTTTTAATAGTATAAAAAGTGTTTTGGGTTCACCCGCAACAGAAGATGATCCCAATACAACAGACATTAACGAAGCTAAGGACGCTACAGGAATATACAAACTTGTAGATGATGCTGAAGCTAATGGCGCTACACGTGACGAAGCTTTACAAGATGCTATTGATAGGATTGGTAGCGACTTAGACATTACAGAAGAGCAACTACTAACAGAAATTGGCGTTACAAAAAACGAACTTAGTAATGATATTAATGCTGTAGCTAGTGACGTAGCTGGACTTACTGGAGATGTAGCTGGACTTGGTGATGATATATCTAACCTTGAAGGTAACTTAGCTGCTTTAGGTGTTGATGTAGACACTGTGGCAGACCTTATTGGTAAACCTGCACGTGAAGTTACCGAAACTGATGTAGACTTTGTTATAGACCTAATAGCACAAGAAAACGTTAGTGCTGAGTTAACCGCGCAGTACGACGTTACCGGAGATGGTATCGTTGACATAAACGACCAAAATATGTTAATGGATAACTTACAGGGTAACGATGTTGCCTTTGCGGATACGTCTATGTTTAACCCTGCAACAGGGCTGTACTTGCAACAAGAGCAAGATACACAAGCTACTATGGATGCTATCACTGATTTAAATAGTACAATCACTACTAATATAAACACTCAAGAACGGCGTAGAGAAATAGCAGAAGCTAAGGATATATTAAATCAAATGAGTGCTATGCAGCAAGTAAGTGTAAAAACACCAGACACTATGAATATTGATTATTTGTATGATTTTAACAGTATTTTTGCTAACCCTAGTCAAGAAGCTTTGTTTGGAAGCCCGTATGGAGCTAATAGACAACCTGCTAACACTCCAATGCAACCATTAAACCGTGCAAGTGGTTTTGCAGAGGGTGGACAAGTAGAGGATGAAAATGATATGTTACTAAGAATACTAGGAGATATGTAATGGGACTAAGTGATTTCTTGAGTGACGGTTGGAATGCGTTCACAGGTAGTTTTACCACTACAAATAGTAGCGGGCAGTCTGCTACTGATTGGGGACAAATTGCATCTTTGGCAGGGATGGCAGGGAGTGCTGCCGGTTTGTTTGGGGGTAACACTACTCCTCCAACAGGGTATCAAGGCACTGTTCCCGAATACCAAGTAAATAGACAAAGAGTTCCTAATACTTACGATCCTAATAGACGTGCAGGTAGTGGAGGACAACGTTACTTTACTGACACACAATATGTTCCAAAAGCAAATACAGCTACCGCAACTCCTATGTCTGCAGAAGGGCTAGCTGCTTTAAATGCGTCTAACCCTGCACAACAAATGCGTAGACCCGGAGGGGCAATGATGCCTACAGGGATTGCTGCAACTCCTGTTCCAGCGGTAGAGCCACAGCCACAGATGTTAGCAATGGGGGGTATTGCAGAATTAAAAAAAGGTAAATACTTAGACGGCGCTAGTGATGGTATGGCGGATAAAGTACCTGCACGGATAGATAACCAACAAGAAGCTAGGTTAAGCGACGGCGAGTTTGTTATTCCTGCAGATGTAGTAAGTCATTTAGGTAATGGTAACTCAGACGCAGGTGCTAAGTTCTTGAGTGATATGATGGCCAAGGTTCGCAAAGCGCGTACAGGCAATGATAAACAGGGTAAACAGATAGACCCTAACAAATTCTTAAAGGTGTGAGGTAAGGTATGGTTGGTGAAACTGGACAGAGTAATACAACTGCAGGAATAAACCCTGAAGTTACAGGTAAAGAATCTTCACTATCTAACTGGGCAGGTGATTATGTTACCGACATGCTTGGTAAAGGTCAGGCGCTTGGTAACGAAGGCTATAATGCTTATATGGGGCCGTTAACTGCGGGGACATCTGATTTACAAAATCAAGCTTTTGCAGGTATTGCAAACCTTACTGTACCACAAGACCAAATGGGTGTAGGTGGTTACAATACACAACAATTTACAGGGGACGTTGCACAACAGTATATGAACCCGTATTTACAAGCTTCATTAAATCCACAACTAGAAGAAGCGCGTAGGCAATCACAGATTAGCCAAATGAATAATGCAAGTCGTATGAACAAAGCAGGGTCATTTGGTGGTTCTCGTCAAGCTGTGTTTGATGCAGAAAATCAAGCTGCGTTACAAAGAAACATGGCGGGTATAACAGGTCAAGGGTACGCTGATGCGTATTCTCAAGCGTTAGGTCAATTCAACACCGAACAAGATCGTGGTATGAGCGCACAAGATAGAATAAACGAATACGGAACTATGGGGTTAGCGGCACTAAACGAAGCGGGAGCTGTACAACGTGGTATAGAAGGCGAAGGTATAGCCGCAGATAAAAGACAGTTTGAAGAAGAACGAGATTTTCCATACAAACAAGTGCAATACATGCAGTCTTTGCTACAAGATTTACCCATTAGTGCGCAAGCATACAATTATCAACAGCCGAGTTACTTAAACCAGATTGCTAGTGATGCAGGAGACTTTGAATCCTTTATGTCAGGTTTGTTTGGTAGCGGTTTTAGTGGAGAAACTTCATAATGGCTTTAGGTGACGGCGGTTTAGACGCACAAGTAGAACAACGCATGGATGCCTATCGAGGTAATCCACAGAAACTTCAACAACGTTACGGTCAGAATAAAGAACTGCTCGACCTACTAGCGCTACAGAAACTTACCTCTGAAAAGAAACAAGTTGCTGCAGACATGCAACTTAAAGCACAAAACAACCCCAACACTATAGCACAACAGCGTGAAGCAGAAGCCCTACAGTTAACTAAGAGCGCTATGGGTGGTACATTAGGTGAATTAGCAGGACGTACAAAAGGTACGTTAGATCAGAAGAATGCTTTACAAAAACAAAATATGGGTAAGCTAGCACAACGTGCGGCACAACCTAACGCTGGTGGATTAGGTGGATTAAATGCTACTAGCCCTGCCCCTGTTCGTATGGCTCAAGGCGGTATAGTTGCTTTTAAAGAAGGTGAAGGTGTAGTAGGTAAAATTGGTGAACATACCCCGTTTAGTCGTGGAACTAAAAAATTCCTTGGGAATTTAACTGAAAATTCGGAACAAGTAAGGTTACGTAACCAAGTCCAATCAAAATTTGGGTTGTTTGCCTCTCCTTTTGGGGCGTTACGCAGACAGACTGACAAACAACGTGCATACGCAAAAAATGTAATAGCTAACATAGACAACTTTAGTGTAGACGAACTCAAAGAACTTGCTGCTGCTCCTTTTGAATCGAGCATGACTGATACAGAAATAGCAGCGTTACCTAACGTTGGCGTTGCAGAGGTAAACAACCAACAACCTGAAGTAGTAAATCCAGAAGTAGTGGAAGAACCAGACCCGTTTGCAGCATACGATAAACAAACAGGTGTAGGTGGTGCAGGTAACGTAGAGTTTGCATCAACATACGAAAACCCTCAATCGTTTTTATCTGGTGTAAAAACTAGTTATGAACCAACAGAAGCTATTATACCTGCTACAAATTCATTAGACGAGTCCACCACTGCACTAGCAGCCGCAGGGCAACAAACTGCTGATCCATCGTTATTAAATGTAGCAGACCCTGAAGTTGCAGAGTTAAAAAATGTAGCAGCTCCTTATGACGCTGAAGGCATGGAAATACAAAAACTACTTCTTGACGACGCTAAAAGTTCTATGGCTGCAGACCCTCTGGATGCAATGAACGCTGCGCGTGAAAGCTCGGACGTATATACCAGACGCGCCGAAAACGATGCAGACTTTAGGAAAATGGAAGAAGAAGAACGAGCGTTACAAGCCAAGTTATTAAGTCCTTCAAGACTTTCTTCTGAAGCACGTATAGCCACTTTTGGAGGTGCCGCTCAAGGTAGAGGTGGTATGTCTAACGCCTACACAAATATTATGAGAAAACAACGTGAAGATTTAAGTGGTGGGTTAGGGACTATACGAGGTATTGGTGAAAATCGTATAAATAAAGATGCGGAAGTTGCTGGGTTAGGTTCAACCGCAGGGCAAAATGCTTTTAATGCGTCAGAAAATAGACGTGTAGGTGGACTTGGAACTTTACAAAACGAGTTAGCCGCACAAGACACACGTTCGCTTCAAGGGCAAGAACTAACAAGTAAGAAAAACATAGCAGTGTATAACCACAAAAGTAGTTCTGCGCAAAACACTTTTAGCGCTGCAGAAAAAGTTATTTCGCGTAATTTTGCTACTTTATCTGAAACGGTTAGAAATGACCGATCTAAATTTAAAGGTATGGTAGAGGTAAACGTAGCAAACGCAAAAGCAAATAACACAGCGGCGGAAAAAGAATTAGATCAACTATTAGAAGTGGCTACTAAAAAAGCAGAATACGCATTTAAAAATGGAGAGTTATCTTTAACTAACCTTAATGCTGTAAACGAACTAAGATTAAAGTACGAAGAAAAAGCTGCAACTATGATGAAAGAAGTTTTAGAATCAGACTCCGCGTACCAAGCAGTTCTTTTAAAGTTAAGCCAAATGTCCGAAGCAGAAAACCCTGTTCAGTTTGCCGCTTTAGAAAAAGAAGCAAGAGTAATACACGGTGCGCATTTAAAATCGTTAATGACTGTGGCTCCAGACATATTTGGTGAACAAGAATATTTAAAACGTCTTGCTAAACAATTAACCGCAGGGTCGCCTATATCCGCTACTACTTTAACTAACGACAGTGTAACAGGTTTTAGACAAGTATCTCCTAATACAAACCCTGAAACTGAATACGGCCCTGTAGCTACACAATAATAAAGTCAGGACATAGCGATGCCCACATACGAACTTAATACTGCTAAAGGGCCAATTTACGTCGAAGGCCCACCTGCTGCTACCAAAGAACAGATAATAGCTATATACAACAGTAGTATACAAACAGCTACTGACAACCGTGTAAATCAATTTGAAAATACACTTAACCAAAATTTTGAAGATCGAACTGCTGCAGCTTTAGAAACTGCAAAGGCTAGAAAAGCAACTATTGGTGATTACTTAGGAGAAATACCTAAAGGTCTTGTTAGTGGAGCGTCAAGTATGCTCGAATCAGGTGCCTTGGGCCTTGCAGCTATACTACCTGAAGAAGCAGAAAATGTTGTGCGTGGTGGTATTAAATCTGTAGGTAAGGCTGTACAAGACTATGTTCCCGCAGATTTTAACCTTGGGTCTACGTTACAAAAAAGTATACCGCGTAGTGTAAGTGAAGCAACAGGTTCTTTTTTAGGACTTGCAGGTACGTCTATGATAAACCCTTTAGCAGGTGTGACGTTAGCCGTATCCGCTGGTGCAGGTGAGGCAAGCGAACGTGCTAGAGAAGACGGCGCTTCGTTAGAAGATCGTAATTTAGCGGCATTGTTAGGTACAATTCCGGGAGCATTAGAGTTACTACCTATCAAATTCTTGTCGGTTATAAACAAAGCGCAAAAACAAAACTTTACTGACGCTTTAGTGCGTATTGTAGAACAAACGGGTATTGAGGGAGCGCAGGAAGCAGTATCTTCCATAGCTCAAAACCTTATTGCTCGCGAAGTTTACAAACCAGAGCAAAGTTTAACGGAAGGTACGGCAGAAGAAGCCGCGCTTGGTGGTAGTGTTGGTGCAATAATACAGTCTACATTAGAACTAATAGCCCCTAGAAAACGTGGTGGTAAAAGTAGCACAGACTCAGAAACTTTAGCAATTGAAGATATGCGTGATAAACGTATTGAAGATCAACGCCAAGGTTTAGGGTCACTACAAATTGAAGATCAACGCGTCTCACAAGCTAGAGCTGCAATAGGTGAAGCTTTAGATACAGACGGTGCTGTGTCCCTTGAAAAAATGCAGAGTATTGTAACTGATAGTGGTATACCTTTTGCAGAACTCGAGGGCGTTGTAGCTGAAGAAATGGGCAAACGTGGTAGCGACTTAGCTCAACGTGCAAAAGCAGAACTTGATGCAGAAGAGGAACTAAAAAACCGTTTGCAAATTGAAGGGCCAGAAAGCCTAGGTTTGACTTCTGATGACGATGGTAACATACTTACACGAGACCAAAAAATTCAACAAACTGAAGCTGGTAGAGTAGAAACCAAAGAAGCCGAAAATGTTCGTATGGAAGCTCTTAGAAATGAGGCTAACCCAAAAACAGATGACTCAATTGATAAAACTAAAGCAAAAGTAAAATCGCAGTACCAAATAAACCCAATTGTAGAGTTTAATGTAAAAAAAGATTTAGCAGGGCAAGCCAAACAACTAGACGCTCCAGTATTAAAAGGAGGAGTTAATGAACAGACTACAGAAATTAAGCCAGACGCAAGTAGAGACGGCGTTCAACCTCCTAGCGAAGATGTGGTCAACGCCAACAACATTGACCTTGCTGGAAATGCCGATACCAAAAAAGGTGCCGGAGGAATTAAATCACCTGCAGGTGGCGGATTGGGAAGCACTCGCGTGGTCTCTGGACTGCCTGATGGAACAGAGGGAGCAAAACCAACTGCATTAGAAGCCGCAGGAGTTAGACTTGTAGAGACATCAGTACCTAACGAACAATATCTTGCAGATAAGAACAAAGCCGCAGCTAAGAACCGAAAGACTGCAAAGAAAGATACTTACGAAAGTAACATAGGAAGACCTGCAACAGTTTCGGCATACTTTGAAGATGCTGATGGTAACCGTACTGTCAATTTAAACCCTGAGATACTGGCAAACGTAAAGGGTGCATTAGGTGAAGAGGCTACACGCGGTACAGGTGTGAAAGCAGATAGACTACGTAAGAGTATAGAAAAAGATGGGTACGACCCGAAGCTAGGCGCTATACTGGTTGAAGTACGTGAAGATGGTACTCCATTTATTGTTGAAGGTAATAATAGGCTCGCCGAAGCTATTAGTAGTGGTAGAGAAAGTATACCTGTTGAGATAAAATATATTCGTGGCGGAGAAAAAGCTAAAGGTATCTTAGACCCTATGGAAGTAGGGATAGAGATGTACATAGAAGAAAAGTTACGTGAACCTAAACCAAAAGCTAAACCCTTTAACCGTAACGCTGTAGGTAGTGGTACTAATATTAAAGGTGCCGCTAAAGCTACCATTCCTACGGGGGTAAAAGGTGTAGCTAGCAAAAAAGCAGTTGATCCAAAGAAAACCGAAGCGGCGCAAGTAGCAAGGCTGTACGACGAAGAAACTCCCGATGCTGTTAAGAAAATTTTTGGCGCTAGCAAAACAACTAATCCACTAAGTGAACCAGACAATAAGAAAATAAAAGACAAAATTTTGCAAGGTGCTACTAAAAGCGACAAGAGCAAAAAAGAAGATGTTCCTGTAATTGCATACTTACGAGCTTTCTCTAACCCGTTTGATGGTATAGAAATGGCGTTGTTTGACAAAGTAAACGCTACTCCAATCGCTAAACAAGCCGCTACCTATAAAGATAAAGCAGGTAACCCAGTTAAAGATACAGATGTTGCCTCCAAGGCAGACGTAGAGGCACGCCGAGGTATGGGTGGAGTTGCTTCTAAAAAGGGAGAACTATCTTCCGCAGATCGTACGATTGCATGGGCACGTGCCAACCTGAGCAAAGAAGCTAATGTTAAAATAAGCAAACGCCTCCAACAATTAGAAGATAACCAAAAGAATACTATGGTGTTTGAAGGTGGGCCTGATCGTGTGGTTGCATCACAGGCGGCAGGGTTATTAAACGTACGTAAAAATTTAGAATCTCTGGTACTATCAAACTATACCGACCCAATGGAGTTGGTAAAAGCTTACCCCGACATATACCCAAGCAAAGCCGCAGTTGAAAAAGCGATATTTGACGACCCATCATTTGGTATAAACGTTCAACTTGGTTTAAACATAGGCGCAGTTGTGGGGTTAGACGTTCCAATTAATCCTGCAGTTGAGACCGCAGTTAACGAAGGTGACCTAGGCGCGGTGCTAACTATTATAGCAGACACAAATCCCGTAAAACAAATACGTCAGTTGGCTGAAGCATACGCTAAATTAGTAGGCAGTACAAAAATTGTCATTAAGAAAGACCTCAAAGCCGATGATGGACGTCCCGTTGCAGGTTTGTTTGACCCTAAAACAAATACAATAAGTTTAAACAAAGAAGCTGGTATCAACACGCACACAATAATGCACGAAATGAGTCACGCTGTAGCAAGTGCTGACATAGCCAACCCAGAAAGTAGTGCAGGTCAACAGTTTAACAAACTATTTAATAATGTAAAAGAATACTTAGGTACTGCATATGGAGCAAAAGATGCGCAAGAGTTTTTAGCAGAAGCGCAAAGCAACCCAGAGTTCCGCGCTGATCTTGCTAGTATAAATATCAAAGGTGAAAAAGTTACTGCGTTGCAACGGTACTACAACATCATGCAAAACATATTAAGTCGTTATGTGCCGTTTATACAATCACGAAACATAACCTTACTGCAAGAAGTGGACAGCCTAGTAGATGCCTTGTTAGCACCTGCTCCAAAATATCGTAACGCTAATCAAATGGCCATGTCTTCTACAGTTGATGGGGTAAAAAGTTTTGCTAAAAATGTTATAGGAAAAACACAGCAGTCCGTTAACAAAGGTAGTCGCAAACAATGGGGCTACGATGCGGCAGACTTTATGAGCAAAGCAGGGTCTCAAGGTAAAGGTCTACTTATGAAGCTAACAGCTATGCAGGGGTTAGGTGACATTGCTGAAAGCGTAGGTCTAGGTAAATTGGGGTACAAGTTAGACGATCTACTTAGTCGGCAACGTGGTGGGATACAAACAGCAAACAAAAGACTTCAAACTAAAGTAGAAAGTATCTTAAAAACATTAGAACAAAGCTCACCTGAAAAAACAAGAAAAGTAACAGCCGCGCTTGATGATGTTATATACAACACTGAGTATGGTGCTACTATATTTCAAGTTGACCCTTTAAAAAGCGAACTTGATTACGTAAACAAAAAAACTGGTGCGCCTATATTTGATACTTCAGGTAACAACTTACAAGCTATATGGAAAGCGCAACGAGCTAGCTGGAACGCTATGGGTACAGATGGTCAAAAAGCTTATAAAGATATGCAGTCAGTATACCGAGCGTCGTATAACAGGCTTAAAGATGTGATCTTTGGGCAAATTGATAATTTAGTTGGAGATAAAAATTCAGCTAATAAACTTAAAAAAGATATTTTTTCGCGTATGTTTAAACAAAGTACGTTGGATGTTTACTTCCCATTAATGCGTGAAGGGGATTACGTCTTACGTTTCAATGCAAAAAATCCTAAATCAGAGCGTGAAAAAACTACTTTAATTACTTACACTACTAAGACTGAAAGAGACGAAGCAGAAAAGTTTTACAAAAAGACTGGAGATTACATAGACTTTAAAACTGAAGATACAGGCGTAACTGCAAGTATGTTTAAAAGCGGCGGTGCAGACTTAGGCTTTGCTACTGAGACACTTAACATATTAGATAAAGCTAAAACAAAAGAAGGGGACGCGATCCCTATCGAAGTTAAAGATCAAATTATGCGTTTGTTTGTAAACTCTCTACCGGAAACTTCTTTTGCTAAATCATTACAGAAACGTAAAGGTACTCCGGGATATATGCAAGATTCTGTTTACGCCCTAAAAGAAAAAGGAGCTAGCCTTGCAAGTCAAACGGCAAAGTTAGAGTACGCGGCAAAACTACGTATGTATGAACAAGAATTGCGTGACGCTAAACCATTGGCAATTCCGCAAGCTAAGAGTTTAGTAGGTAAAGGAACTAAAAAACTATCGTCTTCTTTTGATGAAGTACGTAACGAGTTACTAAAACGTGCAGAGTTTGGGCGACAAGGGGCGAAAAACCAAACAGTAGAAGGTATTGCACGTAGACTTAACCAGATGGCTTTTATGTACACTATTGGTTTTAACACTTCATCTGCATTAGTTAACCTATCACAAATCCCATTGTTTGTAGCTCCATACTTAGGTGGGCAGTACGGGTATGCTGAAACAACTAAAGCTATTTCTAATGCGTACGGTAACGTTAACTTTGGCGGTAAGCGTGGAGGTAAAACTAACTCTATATTAAATTACTACGACATTTCTGATGATGGAACATTCACACTTAAAAAAGGTTTGGACTTACCCGCAGGTAAAGAAGCTGAGTTAAAACGTATGACTTTACTTGTAAAGACCGCTTCAGAACGTGGACTATTAGGTCAAAGTTTTCTTGCAGAAGCTATGGGTTTAAATGAAGCTAGCCCCTCTAAAAAAGGTGGTAAATTAGGAAATGCAATGGATAACGCATCCGTACTATCTGCATGGCTATTTAATCACGGCGAACAACTAAACAGACAAGTAACGCTTATGGCGTCATTTAACCTAGCCTTGGATGCTCAAACTGGTACTAAAAATATAGAACAAGCAGTACAAGACGCTATTTACAACACACAAAAAACTAACGGTGGTACATTCTTAGAGACAGCTCCTAGCTTACTGAACACAGGTGTTGGGCGTGTTGCAGGTATGTATAAAAGCTACGGACTGCAAATGTACTACGTGATGTTCCAAACTGCAAAAGTTGCGTTCGATAGTGACAAAGGTAAATTGTTTGGTAAACAAGGTTCTATTGAACGCAAAACCGCGTGGAAACAACTTATCGGTATGCACGGAAGTGCATTGTTCTTTGCAGGTATACAAGGGCTACCGCTATACGGAGCTGTACGTTTAATGGTTAACTTGTTTATGTTAGACGACGAAGAAGAAGATTTCGACACTATTGTAAGGCAGTACGTAGGTGAGGGTTGGTACAAAGGCGCGGTAAACCAGATGACAGGTATGGACGTTGCAAGTCGTATGGCTTTAACTGGACTTCTTATACAAGAAAATAGATATAATAACGACCCATCGTTAGAAGAGTCAATAGGGTTCTACCTAGGTGGCCCTGCACTTAGTGTTGCAAACAGGCTGTACCGTGGAGGTACAGATTTATTTGAGGGTAACATTGAACGTGGTATAGAGAGTATATTACCTGCAGGTATTGCAAATGCGTGGCGTGCGTCGCCCCTTGGACGTTACCAAACAGAAGGTGTTAAAACCCGTAGAGGTGATTTTATATATGATGACATAACTGGCGGTGAACTTGCAGGTTTATTCTTTGGCATACAGCCAACGGAGTTGACGTTTCGACAAGAGCGAAACAATATCACTAAAGGTATAGACATCGCTGTAGGCAAAAAACGTTCAAAACTTTCTAAAAAATTATACATGGCTATGCGTGTAGGTGATTTCCCTGAACAAATAAAAATTAGAAAAGAGATGCAAAAGTTTAGCGCAAGACACCCAGAAGCAAAAATAGATGGCCCTTACTTAGAACGTTCTTTAAAGAAACACAGAGAGACATCAAAGCTTATGGCGAAGTACAACGGTATTACTTTAAGCCCTACGTACAGAAAAACGCTTGAAGAGTTCCGTGAAGGCTATGACAAATAAAAAACCCCCGACGTTGCAGTGCGAAACCTAGCCAGTCGGGGGAGTTCAGAACGGAGAACGACAAGTTTTTCTGCTTGTCACACGTAAGTTATCACACAATTCTCCAAATGCGAACCCCAAACATTTCATTTTCTATACGAACACGTGCAGTAACCTGCCATAAGTTGCGTTCCGCTACCTCTTGAACCTGTTCTTTAGCTTTTTGTGTGTCTATACAGGGTATAAAAACTGATGCGCCAATTACCATATCGTCCCACGACACTATAATTTTTACCTTATCGGGGTTTAAATCATCAATCTTCAGAGGTTTCTGGTACACCACTCACTCCATCTAGTTTAACAGCAATCGTCCATATAGGAGGTAAGTTAAAGTTAGTACCTTTACCCAACCGTTTCTTAATTTTCGTTGCGCCCATCTGTTCAATCATACCTTGAACAGTGCTAACATGATCTATTCTTTGTTCACCTAACCATTTTTGAAAATGATTCTGCACAATAAATAGCATCTGCGTGTCTGGTTCAAAACGTGCAACGAATGTGTTACGCGGGTTTTGTTCAGGTATAACCATAGAAGCTACGCCATCTTGCCCTGCAGATGTTTGTGTGCTTTTTATCTTTAAGATATTGCTCCAGTTCTCAGTCATGTAGCCAGTTACTAATGTTTGTACAGATGCTGTACTATCGTCAACAAAGTTTTTAACCTTTATCAACATAGACGCTACCCAGTGATACAACTTCTTCAAGTCGTAATCTATTATACCTATTTCTTTAGCTATTGAAGCCCCAGTAAGTATAGCCGCACAACCACCAGACCAAAAACGATTTACGCTATCTAACCCTGCTCGCTCGTCTAACTTTTCTTTTATAACCTTGTACCTAGCCAATACAGCTTCTTTGTTGTTCACCACATACTGTACAAATATAGGGCCAAAATGCCCGTAGTTATTTTGCACGTTTAATAACTGTTTGTCCCCTTCCTCAGTGCTAATTTTAAGTCTAGGCATTTCGTCTGTTCTAAGTTCAAGTAAACGTTGCATTTCTGCCTTGGTGTCGCCCTTAAACATAGACATTTGTGAGTACATACTTGTGTTACCCGTAGAAAAAGCCAACAATCTCCAAGGTTTACCCCTAACACGTTCGTAGTTACCCCCACCTGCCATACGGTTTTTCTGCACCCCTTCAGATAATTGGTATGCGTACTGTGATGCTTCCCTAGGCGTAAAATTCGTCAGCTCGTCTGTGTTCATAGGTATGCTGTGGTAAAGTTCTGCTTGGTTCATTTTTGAGTTAGGTGTATCTCCCCCTGTACCTATTAGCCCACGTGGGTCACCCCATATAGAAGTAGCGGCATACATGGCAGTTGTTTTACCCGCACCTGTTTTACCAAACAAATGTACGCCTAGACTATATAAACCTGTAAAAGGCATCAATACAGAACCGAACCCCGCGCATACAGTAAACTGTTGTAGTTCCATACCGTCACGGTCATACCAATCAAGAACTTCTTTGCTACCCTCTTGTGTACCTTTAGGGGTAAGTCTTTCTATGTAACCTGCGGTTTTTGCCGAAGGCGGGTTGTACTCTATACTATCGGCAGTGATTAGTTTATCGCCTAACACAAACGCGTCTAGTTTATTATCGTCAACCCAACCAAACTGCTGATGCGCTTTACTAGCCTTGGTTGTTTGCTGTAATTCATTAATCCATGCGGCTGTGTATGACATTAGTTTATCTATATCCTTCCCAAAAGTAGTTATACCTTGCATAGACATATGCCTACGAAATTCTTCCCGTGCTGTAACCGAAGATAAGGGCACAATAAATTCCCTTACCCCATCTCTTGGCAAGTGTAACGCAAATGCTATTACTTCCCCCAACTCTACATCCTGTAACCTACGTGTAACATAAAAGTCGTAGTGATATACGCACACCTCTTCTGGGTCACCGTCAGCGTTTGTGCCACGTAAGTATACACCTCCGTTCTGTCCTCGAAAGTATGGCCTAGGAAACGTAGGTATTTCTACCATCTTTGTTGTATCACCAAAAGCTTCCTCTAGTATGTTATCTTCTGCAGTTGCTTCCGCTATCTCTTTAGTCAACATCGCAGGGGTAGATACCTTACCATTGTTAGGACAACCTTCGCAACCTGTCGGGTTCAACCTTTCAAACGTACTGCAGTATTGCGGCCCTCCTGTATCCTGCATCTTACGCAATGTAGCCGCGAGGTTGTAATCATCGTGTTGACTAGACATCAACTCCGCACCCATGTCACCATCTTCGCATACGTTAGCAATGGATAAACCTGCCCGCCAAAGATCGTGCGGTACTGTATCTTGGTTCTCTATTATATAGTCTATCTGCACGCACCCCGTACCGTTGGCATTTTTATCCAACAACCTCTGAAAGCTACCCTTTTGGTTTTGGTACATGGCATCTTTAAACGCGCTTAACGCTGAGGGTTCGTATCTCTTGGGTACTGGTATCGGGGCATCCCCAACTAGATCAGAGAAAACCTCAAAAGCTACAGGAACAGGCGGTGAAATTCCAAAAAACGCTACATCTAGTGGTGGGTCGTACTTGTAATTATGTGTATTAGGTACACGTAAAATCCTAGCGGCGTCAGATGTAACTGAGGGGTCAGCTTCAAAACCACTATCCTCACACAGTTTCTTTAACCGCTCCGCCACAGGCCACCACTCGTCTCTACTTATAGCCCGTGATAAAATCCAATACACATGCAAACCACGCCCAGAGTTAATAATCGTAGGTCTTGGTAGTTTGTGTTCTTTGCAGAACGCCTGTAACTCCTGTAGCGCCGCGCGTTGCGTATCGAACTCCTTGTTCGGGCCACAGTCTAAGTCTAAAAAGAAAGACTTCATCCACTTAACGTTGTCTGCTTTACGCGAACCTGATTCTTCGTACGTCGCCAGTGCAAAGAAAGCGTTCCAACCGTTGTGGTCAAACTCTTCAGCCGCGTCTACTAATTCTGTTACAGAAGAATAAAACTTCTGCTTTATCTCTGGAGCTTCTCCTGTTGCGGTTCTGTTAGCCCACACACAGTAGTGCCCCTCGTGCCCTAGCACTAATTCTAAAAAACTTTTTGTATTCATTGATACCACCCAATGTCGAAAGATTAACCACGACTAAATTAATAGCCGTGGTGTAGAAATATTAGTCGTCCCAGTTATCGACAATGGAACTTATGTCAGTAGCATTAACTGGAGCAGGTGCCGCTTTAGTTGCGGTTCTCTTAACTGGCTCTTCGTCAAACCCATCATCTGCAGGTGCTTCATCTAACACATTGTTACTCTTCACAACTTTTGGTGTAGAGGCAAAAGGATTAGCGTCTTCCATAACAAAGCCACCATCTACAGCACCGAACGGATTACGTACTTCCATAGGAACATACTTAATAACCTGTACAGCCTTTAGTCGTAGCGACACATTTTGTTTACCACCAAAGTCATAAGGTATTAACTGCACAGCTATACTAACCGTACTACCCGTTGTTAGTTGAAAATCATCTGGCAACGGTGTGCCTTGAGAATCCACTTGCAATGGTTTGTTAGTAACTTCGCCTTTGTAAGCACCTTTTAAGTTTGCCTTGTGCGTGTATGTGCCATTGTCATCTTTAACAAACGGATTAACTAACTTGTCTGCCCACTTAGGTTCTTTGTTAGCGTCATACGCGCCTTTCATTTGCACAAACAACGCTTTTGCCGTTGCGCTATCCATACGGAATGCAATGGAAAAATCTGCACCCTGATCTCTTGGCCCACAAGGTACACTACGTTTTACGCTTTGATCGAACGTATACGTCTTGTCGATCTTAGGCCATAGTGCTTCTACGTTTTCAATAATATAAGTCTCTGCCATGTTGTTCTCCTTCTGGCTTTTTTACACATCTTCGTCAGCGTTAAAATCTAATTCAAGCTGATTTGTGTTTGGTTGCTCATGTACGTCTTGCGCGGCTTTAGTTAACGCGTCTGTTACTGAGTTTTTGTTAAATCGGTATGTAGTGCCGATCTTTATATACGTGGACTTAGGGATATGCCCCTGCCGTACCCACGCTCGAATAGTAGAAATTGACACTGCAAAATGCTTTGACAACTCCTCTATATTTACAAATGGTTCTGCCATTATTTCTTCCTAACTGAGATAACATACTCGGTATCGACGTTCATCCCTTTAGGAGAAACGTCAGGGTTTTCCTCAATAAACTGTTTCATGTTAGTCTGGTTCAAACGCCTATCGAGAAGCTGAGGTACATTATGCTCGGTAATAAATTCGTACATTTGATCCCAATCGCTTGTCCAATATTTTGTTTTAGCAGACCTGAAAAACAGTCCTTCAGCGGTTCTTACACTCTCGACATGATGTGCATCACAGTAGTCTAACAGTGCCTTCTTCAAGGTGTCGAGTTGGCGTACCAACGCTCCATCTTTTTCTTTAAATTCCGCAGACAACAATGCTCGTTTAGCGCGTATCTTTATGTACGCTTTTGTTAATTTGTCCGCAGGTACATCAGAGTCTTCACTCATTTTATTCTCCTATAGTAACGAGAATTACACTCTAGTACCTAATAATAAGCTAGTCAAGTATTTCTTTGTATAAATCTATCATCTTTGTGTGTACGTCTATTCTCTTATCAAGAAGTGAGTAAACACGCTTTTCTACAGCCGAACCTTGCAGTTGTACAACAGTACACGGATGCTTTTGTCCTGATCGATGTACCCGTGCATTTGCCTGTGCGTAAGTCTCTAAGGAAGAGGTCGGCCCCCACCAGACTACTGTGTTTGCGGCAGTTAACGTAACACCATGTGCGGCTGACTGTGGTTGTATAACCAATACACGTGGGTTGTTGGTTGTTTGAAAACGTTTAAATATATCTGTACGCCTAGACACAGGTACATCACCACGAATAACATCAGTTGATATACCGTCTGCACGTAGTTTGTCTGTGAGTATGTCAATGGTATGTTTAAAAGGTACAAAAATAAGCACCTTCTGACTGCTCTCGTCTATAACTTCTTTGAGAACTTTGTATCTATGTTTTATATCAAACTCTAAAGTATCACCTTCGTCGGTATACACCGCCCCTGCAGATATTTGCAGTAGCTTATTCATAATTACAGCGGCGTTAACTGCAGATACTTCGTCCCCATTTATCTGCATCACCAACTTTTTCTTGAGCATGTCATAATATTTTTGTTGTTGACGTGTTAGCTCCACCTTACGTTTCACGTACGTCATATCGGGGAGATCAAGACACTCTTCTTTGGTAAAACGTATAGCAGGTTGCAACACTTTAAACACAAGGTCAGTTGCTTCAGGCTTTACTATCCACCTGAACTGAGATGCCTTTGTCATAACCATATCACGAAACGAGCCGAAGAACCTTGGCACAGTGTTAGGGTCAATAAGTTTTGCTAGGCCATACGCATCTAACGGAGACTGAGCTGCAGGAGTTCCCGTCATCATCCACAGCCACGTGTCGTCTTTCAACAAACTACGAAGTGCTTTCCACCGTTTAGTTTGCACGTTCTTGTAATGAGTTGCCTCGTCTACAATTATTAAATCAAAGCCCGCCTTAGCCACAGCGTCGTATACAACTTCAATACCGTCATAGTTTATTATTACAAACTCTGCCCCTTGTTCTATTATTGCTTTACGTTTCTTAGCTGAACCGTAAGCTACATCTACTTTGCGGTGTGGAGCAAAGGTAAACAAATCATCGCGCCATGCGCTATCCATTATTGATAGTGGACATATGACAAGTACACGTTTTATCTTACGTTGCTTGAGTAGGAAGTCTGCCGCCCATATTGCACTGGCTGTTTTACCTGTGCCCTGTTCGTTAAAACAAAAAGATTTTTTGTTCATAGTTAAGAACGCAGATGTTTTCTTTTGGTGTGCAAAGGGGTCATACTTACCTGTCCATACATACTGTCCTTGTATAGGAGAAGGCACGTCTATGTTTAACGCTCGAAGTGCGTGCATTTCATCAATGCCCCAATTCACTAACACTTCATTATCGCGTACCACTTTGCTTTTTACTATACTTTTAGTGACACGGTTTGGGTTGCGTAGCTTTAACAGCAACGCCTTGTCGTCTATTATCTGCAATGTGTTCTCCTTTTAGGGAACTCCCTAAATCACTTTTTCTTCTTGTAGTTACGAGCGCGGTTCTTGCTTGAACTCTCTATACGTATACCGTCCTTATTAGTGCCACCCTTGGACAAGGCTTTCTTGTGGCTAACATCTTTACCTTCACGCTTATCAGCTTTACCGTTACCGTTTCGGTCTACACCATTTTTATCTACCTTGCGTCTGGCCCGTTGCCGTTCCATACGACGCTCAAACGTAGCTGACCCTACAGGTGCGTTAACTTGTTTTTTACGTTTTCTCATACATTTGCTCCATTGTGAACACATTCAATTACAGGGCAGTGTCGTCTACACAGTCCGTTAGGCCGCGCATTCCACACATCACTTTCAGCCGCAAACTTCATCTGGTCATACTTACTCAACCATTTCGCCCACAGCTTGTGGCTATCATACTCCATATACGTGTCTTTTACCAAGTCATTACATACAACAAATAATAATCCTGCACGTATTGTTTTAATCTGGGGGTACTTAGCAAACAACCCCAACGCCATTAGCTCTAGCTGTCCTTTGTCTGCATACTTAGAAGACTTACCTGTCTTATAGTCTACCACCCACGCAAGGTCACCGTCGAGTATAACCAAGTCAGCTATACCACGAAACCAAACGTCCTTGGCATAGAAATCACACGCTTCTAAGTCTGAGTTAAGTCCAAGCTTTATTTCGCATAATTTTTCGCCTGTGCGATTTTTGAGTGATACCAGTGCTTGCTCTACAAAACTAAACTTCTTGGGTAGCGGCGTATCTTTGCCTACAAAATCCTCTGCGGCTTTATGAAACTCTGTTCCATACATGGTAGCATCTGTTTCTTTGAACGGAAACTCTTTGAGTATCTTGTCATGGTAGAATTGCTTGGGGCATTGCTCAAATGCTTTAATCTTACTGAAAGACCACGGCCATACTTTATGTGTCACTCACATTCTCCATATGATTTGCCTGTGCCACTCTCACAGGTTATAGGTAAACCTTCTGCCCAGTCGGGTGTCTGGCTCATACACTCTTCCATATATGCTTGCGCTTCAACCAACTCTTCGTCAGGAACACAGATAATAATCGAGTCGTGTACAGTTAGCACAGCCTTGTACCTCTTTGCAAGGAGTATCATTTGATGCCCTATGATACAGCGAGCTATTGCTTGGCATACGTTCTCCACAACCTTACCACCATATATACGGTTCGGGCCTTTTCTTGTTCGGTACGTATACTCATACCCACGTTCAGATTTCTCTGCGGCAAGCCCATGATAAAACATAGGTAGTCCGTTAGGTAGGATGATAGCGTTCTTGTATGCGTCTACTTGCAAGACACCTTCTTTTCCAAACTGTACGCTATCTCCGCGTGCCATGTACTGTATCATGTTATTAGCATCACGCCACAACTGGCTAATCGACCCGTTAGTACCACGGTATATTTCAATGATGCGCCTCGCTTCATCAAGCTCAATGTACACACCGAACCCTTGCAACTGCGCTTGGAACTTCACAGCACCCATACCATACCCTGCACCAAGAATTGTAGTCTTACC
>Ga0307488_10000442_pt1 | contig 33775 bp, 17 predicted proteins | sample SB02metaG_FD_202248 | JGI IMG/M metagenome (GOLD analysis project Ga0307488, IMG submission 202248) | Sea-ice brine microbial communities from Beaufort Sea near Barrow, Alaska, United States - SB 0.2 | ecosystem: Environmental > Aquatic > Marine > Coastal | place: USA: Alaska | collected...
AGGTTTAACAAATAATGGATATAAGAGATAATATAAAACATGCTGTAGATGTAACTAATAAAGCACAACGTAACTATGATCTAACTAAATTTATACCACAAGAAGATTTAGATACACTTATACATGCCGCTGTAAATTCTCCTAGTAAACAAAACGAAACACACTATAGTTTACATGTATATACTGACCAAAATATAGTTAAACAAATATATAATCATACAAAAAAGTTTACAATGATTCGAGATCAACAAGACCAAGACGAAAGTTTTAAAGTAGAAAACGATGTCTTTATACAAAATGATACAAAGTCAATAACTAACTCTCAAATATATGCTAACGCACTATTCGTGTATGTTGTAGAACAAGGCAATACTAGAGGAAGCCAACATCGAGCGGCAAAAGAAAATCCAAATAGTACTGCGGCAAAAGTATACAGCGAACAGGTAGCATATTCTATGGGTATATCAGTTGGTGAACTTATACTTTCAGCAGGATTACTTGGATATAAAACTGGTATCTGTTCAGCATTAGATACAAAACCAATACGTGATATACTAGGAATAAAACAAAATCCTAAATTGCTTGTAGGTGTAGGATTTCCTAATGAACAACTAGATCGTATTCAACACTCAGATGTATTAAACAAAGATGTGCCAGAGAAATTTAGAACAGGCAAATTAGATGAACACTGGAACTTTCCTACATTTGATAAAAATGTAAAAGTAGTGCTAAACGGTAAGTCTACCAACTAGCATATAACGTATACCTCTAGTATCTTTTATCTCGTCTTCAACTAATATTGTAGAGTTACTAGGTAATTGATCTTTAAATTCTTGAATACTGCTTACACAATTAACATGTCCTTTGATATCATACATATTATTTGACGTTACTGCAAAATAGCTTCCGTTATTCCAATAAGGCCATTCTTTCATAGGCAACATATGCTCGCAAGATGTATTGATAACAAGATTAATATTAGAATAATTTAATTGTTTAGTAAATACATCTCCAGTTGACCAGCTTATGTTATCGTACTCTTTAAAAAGTATATTTTTGCCTATACGTACTACATTGTCATCTAAATCAATTGCAGTAATCTTTTTAACCTTAGGTGCTAGTATCGGCATTATTATACTTCCGTACCAACATCCAAGAACTGCAACTTCTGTATCTGAAGATATAAATGGTTTAATACTTTCTAAGAGTTTGTCTTTCGATTTAAATTGATTATCGCTGTACGAGTCAATAATATCCAACATTAACTCAGGTTTTTCTTTAATTGCTTTTAATACATTGCGTAATAGTAATTCATTAAACATTTTATTTCCTAACAACATAATTATTAATTACTAGTATATCAATTGCAGTTTCTTCGTAAGTTTCATATGCTTCGTATGGATTTTCTACAATAGGTTCTTGGCAGTTAAAACTAGTATTAAGTAACATTGGTATGCCTGTAATTTTATAGAACTCATTTATAAGATCATAAAACTTTTCATTTTGCTCTCTGTTTACAGTTTGTATTCTTGCTGTACCGTCGACATGTGTTACACCCGGAATCTTGTCTGACTTAACTGGCATAATCCTACTCATGTATGGACTTGGCTGATTAGTATCAAAGTATTCTTGGTAATATTCTTCTAACACACTTGGAGCAAACGGTCTAAAGTCTTCACGCTTTTTAATAGTAGCATTAATAATATTTTTTATGTTAGGATTACGAGGATCAGCAAGTATACTACGATTTCCTAATGCTCTGTTACCGCTTTCAGATAACCCTTGGAACCATCCAACAATTTTTCCGTTTGCAATATCTTGTGCAACTTTCTTTATATCTAAGTCAATAAAATTATCAGATAGCACATAATCAAAATGTTTACCTGATGCTGTTTTAGGTAAGTGTATATTTTTGTTTAGTACATAATCGGCATGCATATACGTGCCAAGTGATTGGCCTTCATCTCCCACTGCTGGTGGAACATGTACATTTGTATAATGCTTAGTAAACATTTCATTTACGTAACCGTTATATGCAACACCTCCTGCTACACACAAGTTATCGCATGTTTTTAAAGGATATACATATTTTTTAATTAAGTCTTCAGTTACCCATTGTAGTGTATAAGCAACATCTTCTTTTAAGTGTTTATCTAAAACTTTCTTTGACCAATCAGGCAATTCAAAGTCATTGTTCATGTAGTAATCAATCAACGCATGTATTTGATAATCATACTGTCCATACCCTGCTAACCCCATAACTTTACCAGCACCTAAATATCCAAAGCCTAGTTCTTGTGATAATCTATTCCATAGGCCGCCAATTGATAGTTTATCTGATAAGTCGTGTATATGTCCGTGCTTGTCAAAAAACACACAATTAAATTTCCAACCTTTACCGTCAATAGCAAGTATGTCTGACTGTTCATAACCAGAACTCAGAAAAGCATATGCGGCATGACTTTGATGGTGGTCAATATAATAAAAGTTTTTAGTTATAACTGCTTCCCACAAGTTACTAGGATAAAAACCTAAAAATTTTGTACCAAACTTTTCTTCAATAAGATCAATTACAAATTCTTGTCCTAAATTAGAAACTGTAAAACATAACATTTCATCTTCTGTTTTTACATACTGCTCAAAAAATTCTCTACTAGGCTTTCCGTCATGTGGATCAGTATTTAAATTATGTTTTCTACGAGTATGACGTTCAACCTGTACATGTGTCTCACCGTTATAAGTATTATGGTCATGCATGTTTAGTGCTACAGAAAATAATTTCATTTTATTTCCTCTAATGCTATTTTTTCTAGTATTGCTTGTCTACGTCCTTTAGGGCGTGGTGGAATTATATCCATACAAGTTGTACAATACTTTTCAAATTGAAATAAGTCATGTTCCATCATTTTAGTAATATTTTCTATTGTAATATCAAACTCACGTGATCCGTTAATTGCTTTTCTACTGCAATGTCTAATCTTTTGTATTTCAAAATCAAACACAGGTACTTGTGGAAACTTTGCACATATGCGTCTTTCTAATTCTGGGGCTTGTTCTAGTTTATGGTCACTAAAGAAATCAGGAGACCTTGAATTATATTCTTTAAATTCTGTATTTTTATGATCAATATGACTTATATCGTGCTTGTCTCTATACTCAAAGTATCCTGGTGTTTCGATAATAAGATTATAGTTGTTTAAGTCATTAGGTTCAAACCAATCATAGTTTCCTAATTTTTCAATTTTATCTTCATAAAAATCTAATATCAAATGTTCTATATAGATGACTTCAGGATCTTCAAGTATGTGTGGATAAAATTTACGAACCAGTGAGTTAGATAATACTTGCGGTATTAGATTAGGATATTTTTTAATCTCTGCTATAATTTCATCTAAGTTTTTAATAAGTCCAGGCTCACCACCTAGTAAGCAAATACGTGTCTTATATGGTGCAAGTCCTTTTAGAATAGTTCTTACCAAATCCATATTGGTATCTAAGTAACGCATTTCTAACGTCCATGCAGTACAGTAGTGACAACTTTTATTACATGACTTAGATAGATAAAAGTCTACTGTCCTGTATTCTTCACTTTTTAGTTGTTCTAACGTTTTAACTATTCTCATATTGACTCCTTAACCAATCAAAATTATTTATTAGGTTAAGACTAGAGCTGTTAGAAAGGCCAAACTGCATACCAGCATTAGCACCTCGTAACGCATCTCGCTTATAGCTTCCAGTAGCATAAGTAGTCCAAGTTTTAAGTCTTGCATTAGTTTCCTCCTCGTCTTGTCTGTTTATTGTTTTACTTGCTAATTTAGCACATTCTCTAAAAGCACTTTTCCAAGTACTAAAAGCATCTGTATCAAATGCTGTAATATTACTAACTTCGTTTATTACTTTAAATTTATCACTAATACTTGTAGTCATATCTGTAGTAGTTATGTCCATATTGTGTGTAAGTGTAGTAGGTAATAGTTTTACGCCGCCGTAACCATATGTTAAATCGTTGATAGGATTAGCACTATGGTAAACATGTACTATATCTCTTTCCTCTGCTGTATGAGCAAATTTGAAGTCTTGTACGACCTTTGCATCGCCATCAACTACATAGAAGTAACTAGTTTTTGCAAGTTTAGCCGCTTCAATATGTGCATTGTGTATACCTTTGACATTAGAAACACGCTTTACTCTATCACCAAATACACCAACAGTATTAAATCTACTGTACAAATCGTCAAAATTTTGTTCCGCATTTGGTTCGTAATAGCTTATAAACACTATATCATACACTGTTTACACTCCTTGTAAAACTCTTTCATTTGAGGGAATACTTCTAAGAAATTAACATTTCGACGCTTGTCGTATTGCTGTATCCATTCGTAGAACATTCTTCTTCCTTCAATAGCCTCTTGTTCAAAGTCAGTATTACCTTGTCTTACATCTAAGTCTTTTACAATACGTTTCATTTGAGACTTTTCTCTGTCATCAAAATTATTTTCTTCCATATAGGAAATACACGGGTGTAAGTATTCTTTGATCAAATCTTTTGTAGCAATTTTAGCATCTAAAAATCCTGGACTTCTTACATAAGGTATATCTACTTTAATAATATTTTCATATCCGCTTTTAAGTCTAGCAACATATTTTAAAAAAGGTAAAAACGTAGGAATACTCAACACATTAAATGCACTCATAAACACACATCTGCCTGTTGTTTGTTTTAAATAATATTTAACATTATCTGTAAACATTGTCCAATCCATACCATATCTATTGTATTCTTGTTGAGCTCCTTTGCCTTCAGCACTTACAAACAGTACAAAGCGTTTAATACAATTATTTTCTTCTAAAATTTTAATTCTATCTACAAAGTCTTTCCATTGTGTTTCTCCTGGCGGACATGCATTTGTGTTTATTGCAAATTCTAAATTAGGCTGAGGATTTTGAATTAAATATTCTATTACTCTATTAGTATGTTTGCTCATCAAAGGTTCGCCACCTGTAATACGAAACGTGTGCATATGTGTCACTGCTTCTGGAAACCATTTCCAAAATGCATCAACATAGGGATTAGCTTCTCGTTGTGGTATTTGTTTTTGCGATTCATCTGGTTGGTTATATTTCCAATTAACATATTTAAATTTGTAAGGACCATGTTCTTTAATTTCGTCAGTCCATTTACTACTAAATGCCGGACCACAATACCCACACTTAAAATTACAGACATTACTAAAGCTAACTTCAACATAACGTGGATAAAAATTTTCATCACCAGTCATTTTAGATATAGTATCAAAATCAGACCAACTGTACGGATCTCTACTTTTAAAGACTCTATCACTTGTCATACCAGTGTTATCTTCAATGCGCCAACAGTAATCACATTCGTTTGGACGCTCATTGTTAAGCATCTGTTTTCTTACATTCTTTTTAAATCCAGTGTTGTGCAATGCACCTGGATTTTCTGCAAGCTCATTTAAATCGATTGGGTGTGCTTTAACATGATGACAACTGTGTGTTAATCCTGAACCTAAATGAATCGTTACTTGAGTCCATTTAGCCAAACAGAAACCACAACCTACGCTGTCTAACTTATTTTTTACAATAATAGTATCTTCTAATGATGTCATCTTATTTGTGGTCCTTGATATACTGTTTTAAAAAATTCACTTTGCTCTTGGTTAAACGGCTGAATAGCAATAGGAACTTCTAATTGATTAATTAAATCATTTCCATAATTAAAAATTTCATTATGTAAAACATCTGCAGGCATTTCATCTCTACCGCCCCATAACTGATTAAGATATTCAAAGTCACGTACTTGTATATAATCCCAATCACTAAGCATTGTCATACTAAGTCCTTCTCTAGCACCTAGTATAGCCCAATCACCATTAGGCACATCACTACCAACCATCATCCATACATATAGCATGTGTAGATTTTTATAATGATTCTTTGTAAAAAAATCTTCTTTAGATATGCGTTCGCCTCTATCAAGTGCTAATTTTACACCTTCTCTAAATCCTGCTCTCCAGGCTTGTTGTGCTGTTGCATTGTTATGTGTAGTACTAAATGTATCTTTTACCTGAATGTATTGTGCGTCCCAGCAAAAATCTACTTGTGCATGTGGATTGGTTGAATCTGCGTTTTCATGAGTACGCATAGATAATACATATTCTTTTGGCCAGCATTTAAGTCCGCCGTTGCCATACGTAAGTCCATTAATAATATTTTTGCCGCACCAGCTAATTACACACTTTGATAAATCTTGTCCATCATCAAGGTCAATAGTTTGATTTAAAAACTTTTGATCTATAGTGTTGTCTCCGTCAACTGTAATAAACCTATCAGTTTCACATAACTCAGCACAGGCTTTGTGTGCGGCATCACTACCATAAACTCCGTGTACACGCTTTGCCCACGGCACTTTACTTAATAAGTCGGCATAATTCTCTTCAGCATTAGGTTCATCATAACTTAGGTAGATAATGTCTTGTTCTGCAATTTTTAATTTCATTACAACTCCTTATACATACAAGTTGCCATATCACTACTTGCATAAATGCTATACGCATCTTTTATGCTAATTTTTGCTTCTTTTGGATCTGCAATATTAAATGTTACCATATCGTATAATATGTGCGGATCACCTTTCTTTGTAAAACTAAAAGTAATTTCTTTTTGTAAATCTACGTTAGTTGTTTTCATTGTATCTAATAGTTCTATACCTGTACTAATATAACATCTTTTAGCCTTATTGTCAACCGTTAAAAGCAAATCATACATTGCAGATTCATCTATAGGCATAATCTGTGTAAACTGTGCTTCATGTTCGATATAGATATTCTTTTTAAGTACAAACTTCTTTTCAGTTCGATTATAAGCTACAATATAATCAGTCATGTTTGTTTTAAAAGTTTTAATAGGCTCAATCTCTTCTTCAGTAACTGCAAAATACTGATAGCCTTCTTCAATACTAGGTCCTACACTAAAAATTTCGCCAGTCTTTTGATTAAAACAAACATATTGCGGAGTATCTACTTTAATGTGATGCATCATATTCTCCTATAACATCTTCACAGAAACTTTGTTCGACATAATGAAAAACTCCGTGTTGCATAAAATTTCCTATTTTTAAATTGAAAGCTTCGTCAAAGTAGTAAGGTACTCTGTCTCTCCAATTCTCAGGTGCATTTGACCATCCTTGTACTTTACTTTTCATATGTACAAAAGATGCAGAATTAATAGTATAATCATCTATGCCACTATCAAGTAATGCAATAGCATGATTTATATCCATGCTACTTAGTTTAGGTGTTTGCTTAGGTGTATATATTTCATAATATTTTTCAAAATTTTCGCATACTCTATTTAAAGTTTTATAATATTCTAATGCTGTATCATCTTTTTTAAAGTAATGAAATGCACAATATATGTTTGGAAGGTTATTTGCTGTAAATGCTTTTCTATAAAAGTCATTATCAATAATATGATTTCTATAATCTCTTACATTACTAACAAACCCTACACTTTTTTGTGCAAAGTGTTTCCACCAATGCGATACATCTGTTAAAAATAACATATCAGTATCTAAGACAACTGTTTCTTCGTAAGGAGTCAAATGAAATACTTTCCAACGGTGTTCTGTTTTATAAAAACTTTGTGAGTCTTTATCGTGCCAAGGTACTTCAATAATTTTATCAAATATAGATTTATATTCTTCTGGAACTATATCACTTGTTATTAAAGATACACTTTTAATAGATTGCGTAGCAACGATACTTTTAGCACACAAATATGCTTGCTTTACATAATCATCTCCCATAGCTACCATAATATACCCTTTAGTCATTTATAAGTTCTCCTAAACTAAACTTATTCATAACATGCACATTACAATCTTTAGTTGATGCTAGTATGTACTCACCTGTATAATTTTCTTTCTCTAATAAAAATGTGAGAAAATTATCTTTAATTGTTTTTATAATATCTCTATCTAGTGTATAAAACATTTGACCTGGTAAAGTTTTTGCCCAATCACCATTTGTAAATCCGTTCATCATATGAATAGCAATACTAAACACATGATCATTTCTAAAGTTTCTGCTACCTAAATTATATACTTGTTCGTAGTGTTTCCAATTACTTACTAGGTGCTGTAATAAATTAAAAAATATTTTTGTTTCTGATGTTTTTGTAAAACAAAAACAAGTTGCCCAATAGAAAGGAATTCCAGAATCATTGATATAATCAAACTCTTTGTACTTGCGCCATTCGCATAAATCAATACCGTCTTTATATATTTGAAAATCGTGTATACTATCAAATGCATGTTTAAAAGAATCGTTACAAATAATATAATCTGTATCAAGTACAAGTGTAGTATCATAAGGAGATAATTCATAACTTCTTACTCTGTCATTATTTTTAAATGATAATTGTTGATGGTGAAAGGATCCGTTATAATAACGCTTTACGTTACTATTATCGTCTTGTATTTTAATTACATTGTCAAATACTGTATCTTGAATAATATCTTGAGGCGTTGATGTAACTAAAGTAGTTGGTAAATTTAAATGTTTCTTTACACGTTTTGCAAGAAAATCTGCTTGCTTTAAATAATCTACTTTTCCGTTATTGTGTGCAAAACATAGTACACCATTATTCATTAACTAGTCCTTCCACACTACGTTTGGTGCTAAGAATCTTATATTCTTCTAAATACTTATTAGTTGCATCTGTGTAATGTTGAGTTGCTTTTAGCATAAATTCTTCAACATCATCAATTTCAATAGGAGTTTTGTTACTATCTATCAATACAGTTTTGTTTATGCTTGTAGAAGTTAACATAAAACAAAAATTTAAAAGTTCTTTTGAAACTGTAAACTTACCGTTGTTGGAGTACATTACTAGTTCATTTAAGTACTTCTCATGTAGTATGCGTTTTTGTGCATTTAGTGTGGAGGTAAAGTTAGAAAAATCTAAAGCCTTCTCTAGTGCTTCGTCCATAGTTATACTCCTAGTTTATAGTATAACTATTTACTCTTATAGGTTGTCTGTGTTGGCGAAAGTTGGTGCCGCAATATTTACACTGCTGGCATTGTTGGGCCTATTTAACTGTGCAGTACTAGTTGTAGTTGCTGTAACTGCTTCGTCAAAGTTTGGATTTGGACCTTTATCTTCGTTAAACGTAACACGGAATGTTAAAATTGCTCCGTTCTTATTTGCTTCAATTAAGTAATCGTTAGCACTATAAGCACTTGCTGTTTTATTAAAAATTGTTGTAAAGCCACTAGGCAAGTTTGAGTATCCGTAGTTAGTACCTACTGAACCGTTTGATGTAGTTGCTCTACCAAATACTACTGTACCTACTGATGTCATTAAGTTACGCCAGTCATTGTTGATAGTTGTATTACCACTACCAATAGTACCACTTAAATTTATAGTTCCGCCTGCATTAAAAAACACACGCATATGATCTGCACCACTAACTGTAGTAACACCACCGTCACCGTTAGTAACTGAATAGCCACCAAATGTAACTGTAAACGTATGATTAATATCAGTTGACCAGCTTGATGATCTTGAACTACTTGTACCTGCTTGTAAGCCTAATTGGCTAGCGGCTACACTTAATCTTGCCGCTTGAGCTGTTGTACTTAGACTTTCGTACTGTACATAGCCTTCTTTTGAAGTTGAGTTTGAATCTTCGACTGTGTCACCTACACTAGGTGATGCAATTTCTGTAGGAACTGATCCTGATTGATGTAATCTAATCTTGGTCATGTCAGTAAACAAGTTTGTCATATCTTGTGCTGTAATTGTTGCACCTACTGCCGCTGTACTACTTGTACGAGCTTGACCATAGCCTTCGTCGCCGGAACCTAATCCAATAACTGCCGCTACTCTTGCTTGAATAATGTTATACCGCGCCGCGGTAATTGTATCGCCTACTGCCATAATTGTTCCTTTTTAATACTTATACTTTAAGTACACACTCTATTAGCTTTTCTGACTCATCGTCACTAGCTTCTAGTGCAATACCAACTAAACTTGTTGCCGCAATCGTTGAACACACACCATCTTCCCAAGCGTAAATTGGATCACCTTTTGCTACAATACCTTTTACTCTTACTGGAACACGCCCTTTAAGACCAATTGCTTGACCTTCTGCTTCACTGTTCATTAAGTACGCAGGTTGTGCAGATATAACACCAATACAATGACTACTTGTCTTTGCCGCTGTAGTTTCAGCTTCTCCGCCCACACACATTGCTGTGCCTACTGGATACTCTTGGTCTGTTGTATATTTTTCTGCTAAGTCAGCATATCTTGCACTTGTTGATACACCGTTAAATACGTTTGCTGATATGTTACCACTCGAGTCACGCACTGCAACTGTATTATTTGTTGCATTTACATCACCTGTTCTATAGTTTGAACCAACTTGTAGTGCAATCGCTTGTGTTGCTAATCCGTTAAATGAAGTTGCATACATGTTTCTCCATTTATAGTTTGAATCACCAATGTCATACGTTGCTGTAGTTGTTGGAATAAGTCCAGTTGCTTGAACATGGAATGTTTCTGTTGTTACACCACCACTTGACTTAACTTTAAATCTAATTTTTTGACCAGTTGTGTTTTCAATAACTGCTTCGTTTCCAGCACCTGCTGTATCAATAAAAATATGCAAGTCATTTGCCGCGCCAACTGTTAATCCAGTATCTGCAAGTCTAACTACACTACTAAAGTTTGCCGCTCCGGCTAGTGCAAAGTCTGTTGCAAGTGTTCCGCCTAGTCTTTCAGCATTGGTTGCTGTACCATGGAATCTATGTGCTGAACTAGTAACACCACTTACACCACTAGTTGTATTTCTTAGGGTAAGTCCTTGGCGTACTACATCAAAACCAGTAATGGTATTTGCTGGATCAGTAGTATCAATTGTAAATTCTGCGTTACTAACAATAAACACAACTCCGTCATCAACAGTACCTTTAATTACAGTTCTATTAACCTGTGTATCGTCACGTACTTGAGCAGTAACCATTGCACTAACTGTTTCACCAATTGATTGTGGACCAATTAGGACAAATCCACCATCGGCATTCTGTGCGTATAATTGATTGTTACTAGTATCCCACCAAAAATCACCTGTTGTTAATCCAACTGGTTGTGTTGCGGAAATTTCTGCTCCGCCTGTTGTTCTAAACTTAGTTCCATCATAGAACTTTAGCTTTTTTAATGAACTGTCAAACCAAACTTGGCCGCTTATTGGACCTGCTGGTTGATTTCCGCTAGAGAAACTTTCTAGCAAATGGATAAAGTTTTCGTTTTGAATTTCACCATAACCAGCATAGTTCTTACCTACTAATTTAAGTGAAGTACTCTGGTCAATGGTTCCGTCTTCGACCGTTACTAACGATCCCCCATTTGTTAAATTTATTACGTATGCCATTTATTAACCCCTAATTGTGTTATATGTATTTATACTAAACTGCCCGGAGTAAGGTCTTGTACATATGCCCATGCCCCTGATCCAATTCTAAATAATTTAAGTGTTCTTGCTACTGTAGATGTGATGTTACCAGTAGCATCATTAAATGTAGCACTTTGGATAACACTTACAGATCCATCATCGTTGCCACTTCCATCTTTTTGCTGAACAAGTGTTGTACTTTCGTTAAACGCTGTGTTCAAAGCTGATCCTGTTAGTGTAGCTGTAGCACCTGTTGTTGTTGAACAGTGTACTCTAGCTTCTGTACCATTTTGTTTAGTGCCTGCTGGAGCAATATCGTTCAAAATAGTAGCAATATTTGTATGCTGTTGTGATGTTCCGCCTGTTCCTAAACCTGTAACGTCTAATGCTAGTGCTAACACTTCTAAATTAATGCTACTATCGACATATGCTTTAGTAGCAACGTCTTGATCAGCTGTTGGATCACTAACATTCCTAATTTGTCTTGGTGTAACAAGATTAATGTTACCTGCCGCAGTAAGGTTTATACCATTGCCACTGGCGTCAACTGTAGTTGTAGTTAAATTATTACCGCCTGTAAAGCTAAAACTACCAATATTAGCTGATGTCAACGCACCAATACTTGTAATACCAACACCAGCTGAGCCAGTAATAATATCAACACCATTAAATTTAAGTGAACTTGCACCTGTTAAGTTTAAACTAACATTTGACGTCCAAGCATTTGTTGCATTACGCCATAACAGTTCTTTAGTACCATTTGATGATGCTACTGTTATACCTGCTTGATCGACTCCTGTGTCGTCTAATAATGTACTGTCGTCACCTTTAGCAAGTTCAATACTTTTATCTCTTACTAATAATGTCTGTACGTCTAAACTAGTTGTGTCTCCATCAACAATTAAGTTTCCAGCAACTCTCATGTTACCACCAACATCTAATGTTTGTGTTGGACTTGTGTTATAGATACCAATTCTGCTATTTGTAGAATCAATAGTCATTGCATCAGTTTTGCCGCCACTTGTAGTCATTCTAAATGTATAGTTTTGATTACTAACATTGTTTTCGTTTACAACACCTTGTGATGTTACTTTAACAACATTGTTATCTGTAAGTCCTACTGTAAGTCCGTTATTGTTTCTAACTGTTAATGCACCTGATGTTGCATCGTCTGAGTCACTTGCAAGGAACTGTGCCGCTGTTCTTGATACATTATTACTATCAACTAGTGCTGATGTTTTTGATGCTGTACCAGCAAAAATAAAGTCATCGTCAACTGTATTAAATCCTTTAAAAACATCGCCTGTAAATCCTGCAATAGTATCAACGTTCTGTGGTGTAAATGCAACCTTACTCCATAGTCCAACAAATGTTCCGCCAATCCAATATTTTACAATAGTTCTACTTGTACCTGTTTGGTCAAGTACTGTAATTACTTCAGGACCTGACTTACCTTGGAATGCATTATAAATTGGTCCTGCTAATTCTAAGTCTGTACCATCAAAGAAGTAAAGTTGGTTCGCATCATTATTAATCCACATGTCACCTGCAACCATTGTAGGTTGTGTAGGTTGTACAATTGGTCCGCCGCCTGTGGTCCAATCAGTACCTGTGTATACTTTTAATCTGCTGTTTGAAGTATCCCACCAAATTTGTCCTGCAAGTGGATTAGCTGGAGAAGAAGTGTTAGCAAAATTTTCTAACATCTTAACAAAGTTTTCGTTTATACTTTCGCCAAACCCTGTATAGTTTTTACCAATTAATGTAATATCAGTACTTGCTACATCAATTTGTCCGTCTGCTAGGTTTACAAGTAATGCACCACTAGTCTTATTAATTTGATATGCCATATTAGCCCCCAACTCCTGTATAGATAATGTAACTTACTGTTAAGAAAGGATTCATAACGTTGTATGGTTCGCCTAACTCTGTAATATCAAATGTTTCGTATTCTTCTAAACCTGTATTACTATTATAAACAATATTTCGTCTGTTTAAAACACCACCACTTGATGTTCTTGCTTGTCCTGCATTTGATCCTGTTGGAGCATCATACGGGATAGTATCAGCATCTTGTTGAGCACCACTATCATCAAGTATTACGTAGAACTGAGCACCTTTTGGTGATCTTAAATCATGTTCGTGTTCTGGTAAGTTTTTAACATCAATTGATCTTGCTTCAACACCTGATGCTAGTCCAACTGTATCAGCGTTAACATCTGATACTCTGTTAGCACTTGATCCGCCCATGTTATCAGCACCTAGTGCAAATCTACCTCTAAAATCTGGTAGTCCAAAGAAACCTGATGCAACCTGACTTTGGTCTTTAAACTGATATTGAATACTGTTATACAATGACAAGTAATCAGAAATTCTAACTTCTGTCCCGTCACATAACACCCAACCTGCTGGTGTGTTAACACCTCCAAATGGTACAATAGTTCCAACTGGAATAACTGGTACACTACTAACTAGTGCGGCTTGTGAAATCTTAAATACACCGGTATCATCACCTGAAATTCTGTTAATAATAATTTCATCATCTGTGTTAGGTGTTGTAGCAAGTGTTTTGTTAGCAATAAATGTATTACTAATTGCTGTTGTAAATGTTTTTGTTGTGCCGCCAACTTGTCCATCAAATGTAATTTGATTGGAACTTACATCTCCTAATAGCTCAAACGTACTTGCACTTGTAAGTTTATTAGCATTTGCCGCTCCACCTGTAACCGTACCTGTAATGTTACCAATTAAGTTACCTCTAAATTCAACTGCATGTACTGCTGACCAACGGTTGGTGCTTGTACCTAATGAATATTGTTGTGTCGAAGCTGGTGTTACTGATCCTACTGTACTTGATCCTGCAACACTTAAATCTGTACCTACAAATAGTTTCTTAGCAATGCCAACACCGCCGCTAATTTTAACTGCGCCAGTTCCAATACTTGCACTGTCTGTTGTACCTTGTACAATTAAGTTTGCACTTGTTTGTATTGAACCTGCTACGTCTAATGCTTCTGCAGGTGATAGGGTATTAATACCAACTTTTTCAGTTGAGTCAATTCTAATAACATTTTTCTGTACGCCTAAGTTATTAACTTTAAAGTCAATTGGTGCGCCTGATGTTAAGTTAGTAACAACACCTGATGTACCTTGTACATCAAATGTAACAATAGCATCCTGTCCTACTTGTATACCTGAGTTATTACTAATTGTTAATTTTTGTGATGATGTACTTGCAACATCACTTCTTAAAAAGTTACTTGCCGCAACACTTGCTCCTGATACAACTAAGTTTTCTGCTTTTTCACTTGTACCAAGATACTTTGCTATTCCGTCTCCACCAATATTTGCTGACGATAAGTTCAAGCCAGGCTGAATAATTGTAAATCCTGGGATTGTACTCTTAGGTTGGAATGTTCTTGTTGAATAAATTGCTATTGGTGATCCGCTAACTTCAAGCTGAAGAATAGTATAAAGTACTTCATCTTTGCCTGTTACTACAACAGGCTTTGCACCTGTTAATAAACCATCACTATATTCTGGTCCAACTAGTGTCCAACCACTACCTGTAAAAATATACAACTGGTTGTTGTCTGTGTCTGACCAAAGATCACCTTGTAGTGCATTTGCTACGTCTGGTGCATTGTTTCCTTTTTTAAGTCCACTAGCACTAACCCAACCTGTACCGTCGTATAGTTTTAAAGTATCAACTCCTGTTGAACTGTCATACCATAATTGTCCTTGGATTGGATTTCTTGGTGCTGATGTGTTAGCAAAGTTTTCTAATTGTTTTAGAAAGTTTTCGGCAATAACTGACCCATAACTAGTAGTGTTACGTCCAGGAATATCTAGACTTGTTTGCTGATTAATTGTACTATCTTCAATTGAGATAGTTCCCTTATTCGTGTCTGAGTAGTTAATTGTATATGCCATTATTCGTTAAACCCCGATAAACTTTGTACACGCACAGTATAATCAATTTGAATAAGTCTATTCAAACTCTTTTGTACTGGGTGGAAAATTACATGTGTTAACAGTCTACCTTGTCCTGATGGTAGGTAACTTACTAATCCTAATTCATCAAATACATATAAACTATTAGCGTTAGTTGCGTTATCAACAGCGTCTTGTCCACTAGGCTCACCGTAATCAAGTAAACAGCTAACAACAATATCTGTGTAGTTAGTACCACTTACGTGTCTTGATTCAATTTTGTTTCTTGCAGGATCAGTGTTATTAACACTTCTGTCATCAACAACTTTAATGAATGTTTGGTTATAAAGACTAGCATTAGTACCTGTACTGTTAGGTGTTAGGTATGTAATAATTCCAGTAGGGTCAATACTAGTTCCTCCGTTGCCAAACGCCATTTGATAAATGGTACCTTGTCCTGCATTAGCTAAACTTTCTGCAAGTGAAATACTCATATTTTCATAGTGGATAGCATTACGTTTATCGACTATAACTTCGCCCGTTTCAGGGTTAGAAATTTTAATATGTCCTTGGAGCATTACTCCGTTCTCTTCTTTTATGTTATCAATCATACCTTTTTCCTATACTGTATTTATTTGGGTAGCTCCACCTTTTCCGCCTTAAAGAAACGTGCTACTAAACTTTCCGCATCATTAAGTGAAATTCCTGGATCTGTCCAGCGTTTTCCTTGTCTTCTGACAACTTTTACCTTCGCGTTCACTGCTGGTGTATTTAACAGAGTTACGTTTGCTGTTGTACCATCTATTGAAAACTCTGCTAGTGCTGTTTGATCAGCTTCAGGAGAGTCTTGATCTAGTGCAGGATTAAACAGTTGAATTGCATTTTTACGCAATCTTTTACCTGCAACAAACACTTCAAACTCATTTATACTTGTAGGAGTAAATGATAATGGAAATACTGCTGTTGATCCGTCACCTATTTGTTCGTCTACAATAGTTTGATCCATATAAGGTGCTGTTTGTGTTGGTCCTTGGTTGTATATATCACTTCCTGATTCATGCACACTAGGAACACCTGTACCTAATGTACCTCTTTGTATTTGACGTAATACATTGCCTTGCTTAATTAAATATTCAATACGTTCACCGTTAATAAACAAAATACCTGGAATACTGCTGTTCTTATCAGGTTGACTTAAATTACTTGCATCATCTAAGAATATTTCTTTATCAAACGTTGCTAAATCTTTTGCAAGTTTAAGTGGTGCAACATCTCCAAGTCTTTTGTAAATATTTCTATTTAAAATATCTTTAAACTGACTAAATCCAAATTTAGGTGTAACTTCGCCAGTAGCACTAAATTGTATAACTTCAACTACATCATTATCTACAAATGATCCGTTATACTTAACAAAGTTCTTGTCGTCTGTTAACTTATAATCAACACTTGGCGTTTGTAATATACCGTTAACTATTACCCAAACATATTGTGCATCGATTGCAGGATATCTTAGTTTAACTAATCCTGCTTTAATATGATTGAACTGTATGTGGTCTTCGGTGCCAACTGAGATAGTAGATCTAGTAACAATATCAAAGTTTTGTCTTTCAAAGTCCATACTATCATGTTTATTAAATGTGTATACTGTAAGTTTTTCGCCGTCTATAGGTGCTGTAGTTAACTGTAAATTTGCTCCGCTGTCAACCCAAGTATTCTGATTGTTGATAATTTGTATATCACCAAATGCATATTCGCCATCTGTTTTTAGATATACTTCTAATACATCGCCTTCAACACCAATCCCTGGTTCAAGTATAACACTACTGTTTGCAGGACGAATATTATATTCAACTGCAATAGTAAGTTCTACACCATTAAGCAATACTAATAAGTCTGAGTTATCAAAACTACCAATTGGAGTTTGCCATATTTCTAAATAGTATTCTCTTGCTAGTGCTGTTACTGCAAACTGTTGATTGTATCCAGGATTTAAAATTTTATTCCCTTGCTTAACAATTACATTATGACTGTTTGGTAATGCACTGTACGGAGTTTTTGCTAGTGTAAATATTCTAGTACTTCCGTCACCTACAAATTCTGTTGTTTCAATTTTACTAAAACTATCAACTGCTGTATAAATTGCATAGTTAATTACGCTGTTGTCTGGTGGCGCCTTACCAAATACAATCATTGCTTTTGGATCTTTGTCTGTACTATCACCGCTAGATGTTAGTACCGATTCAACTGGTTCTCCGTTAACTGTTGCATAATAGTCTAACTTTTTATCATAATGTATTTTAGTAATATATGCATTTGTGCTTCCGTCACCTTTAAATTCATTTTGCTCTAAGGAATTCTTACCATTGCCACTAATTGATAAAATGTTTACATCTTGATTAATATTAGGTACTGTATTAAAAGTAACTGTTTTAGTTCTATAATCAACAGTATATAAAGACTGTGCTTGAATTGTATCATTAAGTTTAACAATTAAGCCTTCTTTGTTTTGTGGTTGAACGCCAAAGTTATAAGATCCTATTACACCATCGGTTCTGTAAGAATTGCTTGACAATATACTACCGCCATCTTTTGGTCTATGGAACACTCTAATGTTAACAGTATCTAATACTTGTCCTGGAACTTGCTCTTCAGGACCTTTACTTGTTGTTGGAGAAACAAAGTCATCACCATCGATAATAATCTCTTCGGGGTTAATACCTCTTGCTGTACTAAATGCTAAATCACCTCCAGTTAGTACAGTATCATATGATCTTGGATCTGGTAAAAATGCTCCGTCGGAAGTAGTTTTTCTAAATACAAGTATATCTCCTGATCCAGTTGGAATATTTTCTTCATCAAATACAATTATACTACTTGCTAAATCTCCAGCATCATCAAACAATGCAACACCAGTTTGTCCTGCACCTGTAATACTTGTCATCTTAGCATTTACATTTTTTTGGTCTGCTGTTCCGTAATTAGGATCATCAATTCTTATACCGTTTTTGTAAATATTATAAACTATTCCTGATACTAATGGACTACCAAAGTTTAATACTCTTGTACTATCATCACCAATTTGGAAAATTTCATCTTCAAATGTAGTATCAAATGTATCGTAAGTTGTTGTAAACCATTCATCTGAATCCCAACCACTACCTGTACCAAAGTCAAAACTGCTAACTTCTACTCCGCCGTAATCAATACCTTCCATTAACTGTCCAAGATCGTTTCCGTACATTCCTGTAGTTGGATTATAGTATAAATTAATTCTATCTTGTGCTTGCAATAGCTCTGGTGCTTTATTATATTTTACAACAACTGTTTTGTTTACTGCAAGTGCATTAGTGAATGTAATACGTCCTACACTTCTTGTATAACCTTTAGTAGTATCTTGAACATTACTAAACTTATATTCACTACGCAATGATTCTAATCCGTCAACTGTAACTGTAATTTCTGTTGACTTTAACTGTGTTGGCCATTTTAGATTAAATATTTGTTGATCTATAGTTGAAGTAAATGTTTCAGTTTCGGCCAGTACTTGAAATAAGTATGTTCCTGTAACTCTATCAAATTTACATCTAATGTGTGCAGATCTTGCTTTACCTTTACCAAGAACAGGACTTAGTCTAGTAACTGTTCCAGTATCTCCAAATGATCCTATAATTTGTACAGTAGGGCTTGTTAAATACCCACTGCCTGTATTTGTAACTTTAACACTTGTTACTTTACCAGATGTACCAACAAATGCTTCTGCTGTTGCACCTGTGCCACCGCCGCCGGTAATAATAATCTTAGGAGGAGTATTATAACCACTTCCTGCATCAGCAATGTTAAACGATACAACTTCAAAACCTACAGTATCAATCCAATGTTTGCCTGGATATGTTAAAACGTTTGCATCACCTACTGAAATTTTTCCATTAACAATTTTAACATCCTGTGGTATAATTTTTCCTTCTTGATCACTATAGAATGGTGAAAGATCAAAGTCTGTTATAACATTACTTGCTGGATCAACTTTTTCATAAGAACTTAAATATTCTCTAATCTTAGTCTTGTAAGGTTTCATTTCTTCAACATACTGTTGGTAACTAGGCAAGTTATCATTTTGGAATGTAACTTTTTGTTTTAGCTCACCAATATTATGTTTTGCTTTTACAAAACTTGTTTTAAATACCCAGTCAACATTAGGTTGTTCTGAAAATACATAGCGTATACCTGCAAAGAATAACTCATTCCAATGAATTGCAAGATTATCTACAAAAATATCTGATTTTAAAATTTCAAGTATTTTTCTAAATTCTGTATTTGGTTCTGTATCATAAAATATTTTATCAAAACTTGCGCCATCAAATGCTGTGTTACTTGAATTAACATCGTAAAGGCTATTTTTAAATACAATGGTTCCGTTTTCTCTACCAATTGTTTGATAACCTAACGTATAGTCTTGTGCATCTGTATTACTAATTTTTCTTAGTAATAACCAACCGCCTGTTCCAACATTATTAATTTTAATAACATCATCAATTTGATCATCGAGTGCATAAATTTGATAACTAGAATCAATAGTATGATTTACAAATGTAAATTGATTGTATCCCGATAAGTACCAGTCTATGTAATTCCAGTATAAATTAACATCATAACTTTGTGTTAATGTTCTTAAATATTCTGTGCCATTCCATTGGTATATACTCCACTTACTACCAATAGTTTCGTCGCTCTTAACAAGAACTGCAAATTTTCTAACAGTAATTAATACATTACTTGTATAATCTCTACCGCCATTAACAATATTAACAGCTGATATTGCTCCATTAGCATTAAGTGTAAATTCTAATACTGCACCAGAGCCTTCTATATCTGTAATTTTATACGTAGGCACGTTAATGTACCCTGTACCTGCATCATTAATTAACACATTAATAATAACGCCGTTTTCGACTTCTAATGTTAGGCTAGCAGGTTTAACTCTAGCAACACTAACAAATCCTATCTCAGCATAACTGTCAGATGTTGTATCATATAATCCTGTTGCTATAGTAGGTTGAGGATCAAATCCAGTTAATTTAGTTAGATTAAAATCATCAACAATTAAATGCTTGCTTAGTGTATTGTTTGTTCTTTCAATAAACTGTTTACGTGCTTCTGTTCTATTAACAAACCAACTTTGTCTTGGGTCATTTAACGCACCGTACTTCTCTTTAGTTGGCAAATTAATATCTGGTACTGGTCTGTCATTCTTGTCAAACCCAACTAAACTATCAAACCATTTTTGTTCAATTTCAGCATTAGGCACACTTGACTCTAACCCATCAGTAACTAATTGATACTGAAGGTGTGTAGGTTGTTGTTGGTTTTCAATTGTCCACCAGTTAAAGCTAATTGCAGTATCTCTGTCGTTAATAAATGCTTGACAATTATGTAACGCATATCTATTAGATCCTAACATAGCAACAAATTTATATCCTAATCCTGCTGGATCTGAAATTAGTCTAGATACATTAGATGCACTTATTGATCTATTCTCTACATTTGGTTTTGTTGCTTTGTTTAATACCCAATAGTAATAATATGTTGTAAATGTTTGAGATATTTCGTCAAACTTTCTTCTAACACTGTATGCTCCGTCGCCATATAAGGTAGTTCCGCTAATGCCTTGATCAAGAGCCGCTGTAGATCCTGTTTCAGCGTCCCATGCACTTGGTAATAAAGTAGATTCTACCCATTCATAAACATTAACTGTTGTTCCTGGAAAAAGTTTATTAAATGTTGCTGATGCTTCTGTAATATCGCCTTGATGATGATTAATAAACTTAGCACTATCAATATCCCACCATAACTTACCAATCCATTTATCGCTGGTGTAGTCTGAATTTGCAGTTATTGTAGAAGCTGTTGTAGTGTTTGAATATCTTGCTGGGTCATAGCTTGTTTTAAAAGTAATTTCTTGTTCTGCTGGTCCTGCTATTTTTCCTTGTATTGGATCAATATAATCTAGGTACGTAAGTAAGCTATTAGTATTTACATCATATAAGTATACACCTTTAAACTTACTAGTATCTGCTGGAAGTATTGGCGATCTTGTAATTGACCAAGATGCTGTGTTTACTGGTTTTCTGTACTCAGCAACTAAGCCTTTATCAATTACACTACTATTTGGTACTTGCTGTTTTGGTAATCCAATGTAAACATGGTTATTATTTACAAGCATCCTACTACCAAAATCTTGTGTATCTAAATCATATGCAAAGTCTTGACTGTACAGTAGCGTATTATTAACTGTTTCGTATAAACTTACAACACCGCTTCCTCTATCAGTAACTTTAAATGGTGTTGAAGCATTATCTAATGAAGTAGTATTAGAGTCAAATGTTGTTGCTGTGACAATATCTCCGCCTCTTGATGTAACTGCAAGTGTATTACCATCAAAATCTAATTTAAAACCAAACTGTGTATTAGGTTGCGTTGTTACCGGTCGAATAGTTTGACTATAACTAAATGTTGTTCCATTTTGTGTATAAATGTAAACTGCTCCAGCATCGGATTCTATTTCGTTATTTAATGGAGCGCCAACTGCAATCTTAGTACCGTCATTTGATACTGCAATAGTAGCACCAAAATCTTCAGTTTGATTAAAAGGTTCTAATATTTGCGAATATTCATAATTTGAACTGTTAAGTCTGTATACTACAACTTTTCTATTTGCAATACTACTATCTAATCCTAGTACTGTATCTCCAGATTCAATTTCGTATACACTTGTATACATTGAATTGGCAATTAATACTTCTCCGTCTGTACTAACATCAAAATCAGTACCAAATGCTTCTAAGTTTCCTTGATCAAGTGTACTTTCAACTAACGAGAAGTTTGTATCATTAGGCACGTACCCTAGTAAATCTAATCCAGTAGTTTGTGCAGTCCATTGACTAACATTAAACACTCCAGGTATTAAATTAGTATTTGCTTTATATACTGTTTCTCCAAATCTAACATATTCGTTTTCAAAATAAGTTGCTGAAGTTCTAAAGTTTCCTCTATAGGTTTTCTGTATAGATAATGCCCAATCTTCTGTAGAATTTTTATTTATAAAGTATATTCTACCCTGGTTCGCTTCTGTTCCATCACCTTCAGCATGAACATAAAGTTTATAACTAGAAGAATCTGGTTGTACAAATCTTAATTTTGTTCCTAATTTTCTATTGTTAGCACTATTAGGTACTGTAAAATAATTAATAAGACTGTAAGTAACACCTTTCATTTCATAAACTGCAAATGTACCTTGTTCACTTAACCCTGTTCCGTAGCCTTCTGCAACAACAGGAAGATTATATACTCTTGTCCAGTCTAAGTTAATTGATGATGGAGGATTAGCACTATCAGTAATACCTTCAATAGTATTTGAAGAATAAATCCAGTACTCTAACTCTCTTAAATAATTTGTGCCTCCAACAACTACAGGAATATTAACTGTATTATCAATAACCAGTATAGGTCCTGATATAGTATTTTCCATATGTGCTGAATTAATAGGACCAATAGTTCTTACAGTTGAATCGTTTTCAATAAATGTTGCATTTGAATTTGTGCCAAAGTCTGATCCTACTGCCCAAGTTCCGTTTCTATTCTTAACATAAATTTTTGCTGTAGCAAATGATCTTTCAATAAATGCAATTTCAGCTGTTGAACTTGTTGCAGTGTCTGTTAGAATATCTCCAACATTTGGAATAAACGGATCTCCATTTAAATCAAAGTTTGTTAATCTAACTTCTACATAACCGTTCCATACATCATAAACAGTATGCTCTGTATTATTAATATATGTTGAAGTTAAACCAATAACTGAAGGGTCTTGCACTAATCCATTAACACGAATGTCATTTAACCAAATTCGTGTTTTATCACCTGATGTAATACTGTTTCCGTGTGCTAGTGGTGTTCTAATCCACCACTTACTATCAAGTACTTGTACGTTACTCTGTCCTTGTGTATGAGAAAGTATACCAAATTCGCTAACTTTTGTTGGTTGTAAAATATCTTGTAACTGTTTAGTGTCTAAAATATTACTAAAATAAGGACTGTTAACTACGTTACCTTCTAATGTAATATTTTGTATTACTAAATTTGCATTTTTTTCTGTTAATTCTGATGAAGTAAATGTTGATCCAGCATTAACATACCACCAGCCTGTATGATAATCATCAGTAATTTGAAGTACTTCTTCATATTGTCCAACTAAGATACCATTTGCATATATTGATCCTGATCCTGTAAATGATCCGTTTACATTTTTAATATAAACTTGCATTTCATTTTCATCATTAATTCTTCTATAAGCTAATGTTGCTCTACAAGTATCAGTTGTTATTTCAATACCTGCCGCAGGTACTGATAATGCACTTTGAATGTGTGCAATGTGTTGTACCTTTTCAACAATAGTATGTTGGCCATTAATAAGTGCTTCGGTAATTACGCCACTGTTGTTAAAAGGTAATTTACCTACTTGATTACTAGTTGTATATTTGTTCCATTTAAGAGTTAATATATCTCCAGGCTTAGTTCCTTCAAACTGTTCTTTTTCAGCTCTGATTAAAATATGATCTGTGTCTGAATTAGCGCCTAATGTATAGTCTCCTCGTACAATATACTCAATGTCTGGATAGCTTTGAGTATTACTTACATAATCGTTACCTTTAGCTTGAACATTAGATGAATGATTTTGATATAGTTGTAAAGCGTCAGCTTCTATATTTCTTGCCGCTTTCCACAATTGATCTGAATATAGCACAACATCGTTTTGTACGTAACTAATGTTATTTTGGTAATCACCTTTTAGCTTGCTTTTAACATTTGAAGCATGTGGTGAGCCAATTGCAAGATATTTGCCATCTGGGCTCATTGCAACACTTTGACCAAATCCGCCATTTGAATCAAACAAGAATAGTTGTTCATCTATTTGCTGTAAGAATCCAAAGTCTGTATTATCACTAGGTCTTTGAAAAACATAAACGCTACCATTTAAGTCTTTAGGTGCAGTAATTGCTATACGGTTATTATTTTTTGCTACACTAACTGCACTGCCAAAGTCTTTTTCAGTAGAATCTAGTAGGCCGGCCGAAGTATTAACAATATTAGGTTTTAATTCAAAAACTTGTTTATTTTTTAGAACAATCCACTTACCTGTGTCGTCATCGTCAACCCAAATTGTATTAGTTGCATTGTTATTTCCACTTAGACTAAACAGATTGTTTGGATCTTTTTTAATACTATCATTAGCTAGTGATAATGTAGAAAGTCTTGCTAATTTAAATTCTGTAATAAATCCATTTACTACTGCATCAGCTTCTGTTGCTTCAATATCTTCGCCTTCAACGGATTCTAGTTTAACAATGTCAAGTTCAATACTGTCAACTTTGTAATATCCATTAGTTGCATCTGATACATTATGAATTCCAATAATTTCACCTTTTACAAAGTTGGATTGTTTATCTAAAGTAATTGTAAATATATTTGATTGGCTTTCACTTACTGCTGTAATTTTATATTCTGTTGTTTGTGACTTATATACTCCCCATGTTTGTTGAGTTTTGTCTGTAGCAGTCCAAATATAACTACCTGAGGAATATAAAGGTTGATCTAAAATAGCGTCATATGATACAAGCGATGCTGTAATGTCCGTAGGATTTACATAGCCTGCTGTTTTAGTATAACTGTTATTATCATTAAAGTATTTTGTAGGTAAAGGCTTATGATCATAGTTATCTGGTTTAACATATACACCATTTCTATCTAACCTATAAATTAAACTTGTATCTTGAGGATTGATTGAATCAACTAATTCAATTAGTTGAGGTTCTTGTCTATATCTTGCTTCGTCAAGTATTAAATCAAACTGTTCGTCACCTGTTGTTGCTCCGTAACGTCCTACACGTACAGCCCATTCTTCAAAAAATTCTAAACTATCTTTATTAGCACTTCCTAGTTTGTCAAAAAGTTTTGTAAGAACATTTTTTGTGCCTTTGTCTGCAATCGCTCCTTGGTAAAATTTATATTGACTTACATCATCATTAATAATGTTTTCAAGATACTTACGCTTTTGATATCCTGTTAAATGTTGTGCTAGTTTCTGTTGTTCACTATCAAAATTATCTGAGTCAAGATCGTAAAAGTCTGCAAACTGCCTTGCTTTATAATCAAAATTAGGTAGTAGTTGTTGTTCAGGCTTTTCATTTAATCTTACAAAGTTTGCATTTGTAAATTTTTCAGTTCCGGTTACCTTTTTTGTAGCAACATAATAAAACTGCTTGTGTTTTACTAATGCTCCAATTGAGTAATCTTGCCAAGAAGTCCATTCAACTGGTTTTGCATCATCAAAGATAAATCCTGGAATATTATAAGAACCGTTCCATTCATCTGAACGGTAACCTTTAACCTTAATTCTTTCTTGTCTATATCCCTGTGCTCTATTATAAATTACGTCACCAAATACAGTACTGTTATCAATAATAATTGCATGTTCGTGTTGTATTACTGGAATTTTAAGATGATATATTCCATCGTTTGTATTTCTTACAAAAATTCCAAAATCATTTGTATTGTCACGCTCGGTTGTTGCAAAATCTGCAAGTAATCTTTTGCCATCTGCTTTTAATAAACTATAATCATAAAAATTATCGTATATGTCATCAACTACAACATAAGGCTTTGTAAATTCAATTTGTCTAGCACTTGGACTTAATGTTAGTATAGTTCCGCTATCCCAAGCCTGTGTAGTCCAGAATAAAAATTCTTTAGCACTTAGTACCCAGTTTTCAATTTCTTCAATGTCTTGGTTAAAGTTATTAAAACTAAATCCTACACGAGTTAAGTATTCTTGATACCCAAGTAATAGATCAACTACCTCTTGTTTTTCTCTAAGCAGTGTACCGTACGGCATTTCTTTTAATTCTGTTTCAAAATTTGTTCTTATATATGCTGATGCGCCGCCTTCTTCAGGTAACTCAGCTAATTTTTGGAAATTATCTTGGTTAAATGCATCGCCTGCTGTATGAGATAGTTTTACTCTATAATACGAATCAGCTACTTCAACAATTTGTCCTGCTTGATATGTTTTTCCTGTTGTCCAGACTAAAAAGTTTTCACTAACGCCGCCAACTGTTATTATCCGATCACTATTCTTTGTTCTAATAGGATAATGTCTAAATACTGGATTATCTTTGTCATATCCTTTAACAATATACCCGCCTGGCGCAATTTCAACTATAACACCACTATAAGAATATACATCTAAAGGAACACTTTTAGTCAAGTGTATTTTATAGTTTTCTTCTGGTACAAAAACATTACCTTCATTTGTTGGCGTTCTTGAATCTAATATTAATCTAAATTTAGATTTTTGTGTAAAGCCACCAATTTTAGACCCTAGTTTATTTTCTATTGCTTTTAAATTTTTTGTGTACTCATTAAATCTAAGTGTGTCATTATCAATTAGGTATCCTTGCATATAGTTTACAATACCTGCTGTAAATACTCTTGATGCATCAGTTGCACTATTTGGAAATACTAATTTGTTTAATTCAATGCGTTTACTTGTATCTTTATAGACCAACTGCTCTGCACTATTACGTACAATTCTACTTCTATCAAATGCTAAACCAAAAAACTGTGCTGGTTGATTTAATGCCCAAGATATCATTAAACTAAACGGAAAATGTGAACTTCTGCGCCAAGCAGTTTCTACTGGTCCTTCATCTCCAAATGCAAATTCATTGCCATTTGTATTAGGAATATTACCTACAGCATAACCAGTTGCACTTGGTGCTAATAAGTTTCCATTAGCATCAGTTGGAATATACTTGTAAATATCTTCGTTTTTAAATTTGTTTCTGTAAGTTACTTTTGATCCTTCTGCACCTCTTACAATACCTTTAGACAAATCTTCCCAAAGTAGTAAGTTACTATTTGTATACGGTGCTGTGCCATACTCAGTATCAAACCAAGTTGGCTTTTCTTTGAACCCAAGTACTTCCCACGGATGACTATGAGGTCTATCTGTGTTATAAAAGTCTTTGTATATTGATCTCCAAAAACCAGTTAATGGGGTTCCGCTTGGATCTCCTGCTGATGCATAGTTATATGTAAATCCGTCGCCATTCCTATAAAATGTATTAGATACATAGTCTGGTGTTCCTACAGTTTCTAACCAACTATTAAACTCTGAAATCATTGTTTTAGAAACTTGTCTTCTAGTAAAGCCTGTTGTTCTAGCTTTACTAGGAATGTAGTCTACAATATCTAAAACATTTTCGTTATACGGAAGTTTTAAGTTGTTATAAATTCTTTTTTCAAGATCTAACAATAAGTTATCTCTAAAATCTCCAAAACATCTCCACAAAGATCCATCATGACCTTGTAGCATTGGTCTTGCACCTTCATACTCGTTATATGTTTGACTGTCATTAGTAGCATGATTCATTGTGCCGTTTGGCATATAAAATAATGTATTAGTTCCTGCAAATACATGAACGTGTGCTGTACCGTTTCCACTTGCGGCAAGGTCTGCTTGTTGTGCTGATACTTCATCAGTATATAAAGGATAGAACCAACCAACTTTGCCTTTGTATGACAGTGTGGTTGTTTCGTCTCTACCATATACCTTCCACGGACCTGTTACGTCTGTTGGAGTTTTAATATAAGTGTCGTCTAAGAAAATTTCTGGAGTAAACTTAGGATATAGTCCTAACTTTGTAGGTGTAGGTGGCACCCAGCAACCGTCAGTTGACATGTATTCGTAAACATCTAGTACATCTCCAGCTGTTGGAGCATTTAATAATGTTAAAAATCCATCTGTACTAACTGTGTAGTCTTTGCCAAGTACTAGTTGTTTTTCATTTAGGTATGCTAATACTGCTTTTTCAGATAACATTGTAAAGTCAATACCACGTGTTAACGAAAATATTGTTTGGGATTGATCTTCAATGTTATGCTTTACTGATGTTTCGCCACCGTTGGCTAACATGTCACTAAAGTAAAATGAATCTTTATTAGTTTTATTTGAGTTAAGCTCTGTAAGTACTTTATCAACATGTACTTTATCAAATCCTTCGAATCCTAATTCATTTGATACTTTTAAAAATTCTCTTTTGAACTTAATGTATTCAAATGCCGACCATTTCATTGCTTCAATAGCATCGTAGTCTTTATCTGTTAAATTATATAACGCAAGGTTAACTGGGCCACTATGTTGTACAAATTTTAATCCGTACTGTGACGAATTACCTAAATCACGTAAATTACTAACACCAGGATATGTACCTTTAAATCCAGTTACATTGTCAACAATACTATTAACATGATCTAAAACTTCTCCTAAAGTAAATGTATTAACATTTTCGTTTTGAGGATTCTTTTCAAAGTTAATTGGAAACTCATAATGTCCTAATCCGTTTAGTTTTTTAGCACTAGATGTTGTTTTTAAGACTAGTTTATCGTTTACTACTAAATTTGTGTAAAATGCAACATACGCATATCCGTTGACACGGTTAATAGTATAATCAACTCCATCTCTTTTACGAGTACTGTTTACATAAACTTTGATTTCTAAATCATTTAAATCACCACTATTATTATAAACATCAATAATAAAATTATTAGTTCTATCTGCTACTGTAAACTGATCAACAACAGGTTGTGAAGATTTTTTTGGTGCTTTAGTCCAACCCGATACGTTTGCATACGAAGTTCTGTTAGTATATTGTCTTAATAATGCTGTGTCCGTACTAACTGTATACACATCTGCTAATTCATCATATTGATAAGTGTCTGATAATAAATTAAAATCAAAAACAATATCACCACTATTTTCAATAGTTCTATAACTTAAAGGAAATCCTAGTTCAGTATCATTAGTTCCTGTACCAACTTTATAACTAAACACTTTGTTACCAGTAAATGTACTTGACTCTAATGTAGACAACTGTGTGCCTGCATCATTGTATAAATCAAACAACGGTTGTTGATTAACTTTTGTTTTGTCTTGTGTTTGTTTCCAAGTAGTTCCGTTGTAGTAAAAGATCTTACCTTTAAAATTTGTACCTGATTTTACAAGAACTGTTTCATTTGTTAATGGTGTAGTGTCTGTAGTTTCTTTTAATGCAAGTTGAGTTTGGCCATTTTGGCTAATAAAACTAACTTGATAGATTTTGCCAGAAACAAAACTATCAGGATCTGCTGTAAACAATACACGCATTCCTGACACAAGTTCAACGCCGTCAACAAAGTAACCTGCTTGTCCTTCAATATCTGAAAACACATCTTTAGTAACTGTATCAACTAAATCAACTGCTGTTTTTGCTTCGGTACCAAAATTATAAAGTTTTAGTCCTGCATCAAATTCAATAATTGGTCTTGTAGCTCTGTAGTTTTGATCTAAAACTACAGGAACATTATTAATTTCCGCAATAGTTTCAATAACACTTTTATGTGTCCATTTGTTATAACGTGACCATTGATTACTATCTTTAGATGATCTATTAATAACAATGTAATCTTTTAATATAGCATATGACGTTGCATCATCAAATGGTAACGAACTAAATCCTTGTGCATCAAATTCAGTAGAAATATCAGTTAAGTAATCAGCAGTAATAACTAGATCTTCTTCTGCTATTAGTTTAATAGAGTCGCCGACTCCTTCAACATACCAATTTCCTTTACCGTATTTCGCTGGTGTAATTGTTCCGTAAAACTTTACTTTCATACCATTGGTTAATTCATAACCAGTTTGCATAGTATAAGTTTTTTTACCTATAATTTCATCGCCAACATTTAATTGAGTATTGTCTCTAACATCTTTGATAATAATAAGTCCTGATGCCTCAATATCGTTTCCGTTTGCATAATATAAAGTATCTGGTGATTCTAATCCTACAGTCCAAACAATAATACCCTGTTCTACTTTTTGTTGGCTTACACCGACATTATATAAACTTGTGTCGTCATCAATAGTATTAGTAGTTCTAATACTAAAAGGCATATCAATACAATCAATATCAAAGTTATATGTTTGACCTCTGTATAGAGTAATTGTTGGATTGCTTACTTTGTTTTCTTTACTAAAGATATAAGAGTTATTATCTATATTGTCTTGACGCTGTACTGCGAATGTACTAGTAATATTCCTTGCTGTTCCGTAAACTGGAATTTCATTAGGACCTGCCGGTAACCAGTAGTATTCTCTAAAGTTTACAAACTTGTCCCAATTAACATGTGGGTTCCAAGCATAGTATTCTTGCGAACTATACATACTATGATTATCATTATCTGTATTTCTAATTTTACTACTGTTTACGTAATCTCGATAATCACCATAGTAAGTTGTATTACCTAAGTTATCAGTAACAGTAGCAATTGGTTCAAGTTGATAATTTTCTCTGTCTGCTGAAACGTCAGCAACATAATTGTCAGTAGATTTAAATGCTTTTGCATCTCTACGTCCAATGTAGCCATCAATCTTTTCAATTGACCCGGGTTGAGTTAACTGATCAATTGTGCTACTTAGAAACTTTTTGTTTGCTGTTGTTCTAAAATATCTTGGTAGTAAGTCAGCTGTTCTTCTTTTTGCATCCCCGCTTGTTGGGATTGGACTTTCATCTTGTGCCATTAGTATCCATAACCTCCGCCGCCGCCGGAGCTTCCGCTTCCGCCGCTTGATCCTGAACTACTTGAACTACTTGAACTACTTGAACTTGTTGTGGTTGTTGTAGTTGTAGTACTTGTTGTCAACGCTTGACTCTTAATTCCAGTATTAATAGTTCCTGTTGATGTAACTACATTTCCTGCCGATTGTATTCTAGATGCTGTAACAGAGTCAATAATTTCAATATCGTCAACTGTTGCATCATTAATAAAAATTTCATTATTTTCTGCTTTAACTTCGTATAAACTTCCAAATCCTTGTGTAGCTTGTTTAGGTACTAATAAAATATTAACAACATCTGGTGCTACTCTATTCATAATGTGTGTTGCAAGTTCGGTAAAATGGAATGAGTCTCCAAAGTCCCAATTTTGTAATGCAAAGAATGAATTAATTGCGCCAATTACTTGTGTTTTTACTTGGTTATTATTAACTACTTCGCCGCTATTTTTTACAATTTTAAATGTTGCTTGCAAATTGTCTTGTGCATGTTTTCCAAACAAAGGCTTATACTCTACTGAGTGATAAATTACTTCATCACTAATTGATTTATACTGACTAATTTGCTCACCATAATTTTGGAATAATTCGTCTGTACTTGGTGGAAGAGGTTTACTAGTAACTGAACCGGTAATGTACTTTCTAAAGTTAGTATCATATGTTTGAGTAAGCATGTATACATCAATAATATTACTTGCACTTGGATCAATTCTGTTGCCGTCATCTGCACTGTGTACATACTGAAATTTAAGATCTGATCTACCAGCGTGTGCTTTATAATCTGCTGTTACTACAAGGACATTATTAGTTAGTACCTTAAAGTTATCGTTATCGATAATATAAAAAGCCTGGCCTGTTGAATACTGACTATATGCTCCAATTTCAGTTTCTGTTGTAACAGTTTTAATTGCAGTTCCTGCATTATAATAATTGTATTTGTTAAATCCCTGATCTGATGATTCTTTCTTTAAGAAAATATATTTTGTAGATGCATTTGTTAAAGGAGCAACTACAGCATCAAAAATATCCGGATCGTCAATACTGCCATCATCATTTAAATCAAAAAAGCTAACTTCAACTTTTTTACTGTTAATATATCCATCTGCGTTTCTAAATGCATTTACAATTTCCCAATTAATATCATTACTAAAAGGTTCAAGTTTGTCAGGCTGAGTATTAAAGTTCATAACTGCAACTTTATCTTTTACTAATTGTCCTGTTTGCGAATCATAAATTTTGTTTTGTCCATCAAAGTAAAAACTAAGTTCTTTATCGCTTTCAAAAATATATCTAAGGCCTCTGTTTGTAACTGTATACTTTTCACCATTTGTTTCAAATAGTATTAACCAACTCGAATCAAGTTGATTATTTGTTACATCTCCAGTTTTACCGTTACTAAAAACATCTACTGTGTTTAAGTTTTCGTTAATAATAATACGCCAGTTTCTTGTAACTTGGTCGTATCGTAATGCAAACGTTTTATATGCAAATACTTGATCAATAATTTGTGATCTAACATCTGTTGAAATGTCTTTTACTAGTTTTGGTTTAACTTCTTCTAGTATACTATTTGCAGGTAGTATTTCGTTAAACACAACAGGACCAGTACCAGTTGTAGTACTAACACTTGTACCTGCACCGTCTACGCTTATAACTTTAACCCATTTATAACTACTTGCACCTTTTGCTGTACTGTTACTTGTAAGTTCTCCATCACCTATAAAATAAAATCCAACTGGTGGTTTAAATTTAAGTAATGCGCCAGCTTCTACATATTTTAATGAACCGCCAGTAAATGTTCCAAGTTGATATGCAACGTCATTTATATTCTTTAATAATCCTGTTGAACTATTAGTTGTCTTTGTTGACTGAGTCCATGTAGCATTAAGATCACTAACAATAATTTTAGCATAGTTTGCAAAGTAAAAATTACTAATTGCTCTGTTTTGTATAATAGGTAATATTGAATTTTCGATTGTACCTTCAATATCTGTTTGAGTAGCAAACGTAAATGAAGTTTTACTTTCGTATGGCTCTCTATAAAGGATACCATCACTACCATATAAATTTGTACTAGAGTATTTTCCAGTAGCATCTTTAAGATCAAAGTATCTACTAATACCACTAGCAACTCTATTTGTTGATTTAACTTTAATAATTTCTTGATTAGTAGTTAGAGGAACAATATTATAATCTTCACCTGTAACCATTCTATTTTGTGTATAATAAGTTTGCGGAGCATTAGTTCTAATACTAGATGTTGTTTCGCTAGTAGTAGCATTAGTTACTGCTGTTTTAAGTTCTAAACCAACAGTCATTGTTTCTGTTGTTCCTGCTTTAGAAATATAAGGGAAACTAATAGTAATATCTGTTAAGTCAGCTGGATTAATACTTAATGTTCTATTAGCACTAGTTCTATAATAAAGTCTAAATCCGCCTTGTGGCAAGTTTCCAAATGTTCCGTCTGCAAATACTAAACTAATCTCATCATTAGATCTTGTTTGTACAACATAAAAGTTTTTAATTTTTTTATTTAAACTATTGTAGATTGCATTGTTTCCTTCAGTTGAACTAACCTTTGTCCAAATATTTGTAGGAATTCCGTTACTGCTTAATTCATAAAGCCAAACATCAGAATCGTTAATATTTTCTGCTTCAAT
>Ga0307488_10000444_pt1 | contig 33724 bp, 31 predicted proteins | sample SB02metaG_FD_202248 | JGI IMG/M metagenome (GOLD analysis project Ga0307488, IMG submission 202248) | Sea-ice brine microbial communities from Beaufort Sea near Barrow, Alaska, United States - SB 0.2 | ecosystem: Environmental > Aquatic > Marine > Coastal | place: USA: Alaska | collected...
TCCAATCAATATTCAGTTCTGGGTCATTAAATAGAACGCCCTCTTCTGATTCTTTGCTATAATAATTATCACATTTATAGGCGAATATGGTGTTATCTTCAAGAACAGAAAAACCATGTAAAAATCCTTTTGGAATAAATAATTGCTTGTTATTTTCCCCCGATATAATACAGCTAAAAGAGTGCCCAAATGTTTTTGAGTTTTTCCTTACATCCACAACTACATCCAATACTTTTCCTTGAACAACTCTCACTAACTTTGTTTGAGCAAAGGCACCTCTTTGCAGATGCAACCCTCTTAAAACACCTCTTTGAGAAATAGATTGATTGTCTTGTACAAAATCAATTTTAAGACCTGTTAATTTTTCAAATACTGTTTTGTTAAAGCTTTCAAAGAAGCTTCCTCTCTTATCATCAAATATTTTTGGTTCTATAACAAAACAACCTTCTAATTGTGTTTCTTTTACTTTCATTAAATTTCCATCAAATTTTCACCATAGCCACTTTTTAAAAGTGGTTTCGCTAATGCTTGTAATTCTTTTTTATTTATAAAACCACTGGTAAAAGCCGCCTCTTCTATTGAGCCTACCTTTAAACCTTGTCTTTCTTCAATAACCTCGACAAAATTACTTGCCTGTATTAACGATTTAAAAGTACCCGTGTCCAGCCAAGCGGTACCTCTGTCTAATATTCTAACAGACAAATTATCTTCCTTTAAATACGCCTTATTGATGTCTGTAATTTCTAATTCTCCTCTTTGACTTGGTACTAATTTTTTTGCTTTTTCTATAACAGAGTTATCATAAAAATAAATACCAGGAACTGCAAAATTAGATTTTGGTTCTTTCGGTTTTTCTTCTATAGATATTGCGTTCTGATGCTCGTCAAACTCAACAACTCCGTATCTTTCTGGATCATTTACATGATACGCGTACACAATTCCTCCCTCTGGATTTGTATTTTCTTTTAATAATTTTGATAATCCTGAGCCATAAAAAATGTTATCTCCTAAAATAAGGGCAACACTTTCGTTTGCAATAAAAGCTTCTGCAATTAAAAAAGCTTCTGCTAATCCATTTGGATGTTCTTGAATTTCATATTGAAACTTGCATCCAAGTTGATTCCCATTTCCTAATAGTTTCTGAAAAAGAGGCAAATCTTGTGGAGTCGAAATAATTAAAATATCACTAATTCCTGCCGAAATTAATGTTGATAAAGGGTAATAAATCATAGGTTTATCATACACAGGCATTAATTGCTTACTTACCGATAAAGTAAGAGGATGCAATCTTGTACCTGAACCACCTGCTAAAACGATTCCTTTCATTGTTTATATTTTTTCAAATACCATTTAATGGTTTTTTTCAGACCTTCATCAAAGCTTTCGTCTGATTTCCAACCTAATTCATTTTCTATTTTAGACGCATCAATTGCATATCTAAAATCATGCCCTAATCTATCCTCTACAAAGGTTATTTGTTCTTTGTAGGATGCTTTTTGGGGAAGTATTTCATCTAAAATGGCACAAATTTTAGTAGCAATATACAAATTATTATACTCGTTTTTTCCTCCAATATTATAAGTTTCGCCTGCTTTACCATTTTGATAAGCAAGTTCTATTCCTTTACAATGATCTAATACATACAACCAATCTCTAACATTTTTACCATCTCCATAAATGGGAATATTTTCTCCAGAAATTGCTTTTCGAATAATGGTAGGAATCAGTTTCTCATCGTGCTGTTTTGGTCCATAGTTATTCGAACAACTTGTTGTAATAACGTTCATTCCGTACGTATGAAAATAACTCCTTACCATAAAATCTGACGAAGCTTTTGATGCACTATAAGGGCTATTTGGAGCATAAGGTGTTTTCTCTGTAAACAAACCTGTTGCTCCTAAAGTTCCATAAACCTCATCTGTAGAAATATGATAAAACCTACAAGCTTCAAAACCTTTCTTATATACGTTTGCCACATCCATCCAGTAGTTTCTGGCAACATCTAATAAATTAAAAGTGCCAAAAATATTTGTTCTTACAAACGCATCTGGCTTTTTAATTGAATTATCTACATGAGATTCTGCTGCAAAATGAATTACGCCAGTAAAGTTGTGTTTATCAAAAAGGGCTTCAATTAAGCTTCTATCACAAATATCACCTTTCACAAAGTGATATCTTGAATGGTTTTCAACCGCTGTTAAATTAGAAAGATTGCCTGCATATGTTAATAAGTCAAGATTTACTACTTTCAGGTTTCTATTGTTCTCTAAGAAATAAGGAATAAAATTAGCCCCAATGAAACCTGCTCCTCCAGTTATAAGAACTGTTTGCATTTTTTACTTTTTATAGTTTTCTAAAAACTGATTCAACTTATTTAAGAGCAAAAACACAATCATTACTCCTGCACCTAAAACACCGAGTATGAATCCATAATTTTTAGTTATTCCTTTTATTTCGTAACCTATTGGTTGAAAATTAGAAATCACATTAATTACGTTATACTTTCTAGATTTTTCTTCAGCTATATCGATAAGCTCTAAGTTAATTTTCCTATTCGTTTCAAAGAGCTCTAACTCTTTCGCAGTTCCTTTTTCACCCCCTAGGTAAATACTCGTTCCTGTAGTTTGTTTTTTTGCTTCCTCTAACATAACCTCCATATATACTTTCCTCAAAACATCTATTTGAGTTAAATTTTGACGATATAAAGAATCTGTTCTATTTAAGCTTTCGTTTGTTAATACTTTTATTCGATTAAAATATTTATTATTAACTACTGAAGCTATAATTACCTCATCTAACTTATTAAAAACATTGTTTTTTTCTGCAATAACACTTATTTTATGAACTCTATAGTCATGATTTGTAAACGCAGCTTTAAAATCTAGATATTCGTAACTTCTAATGGTTAAGGTATCTACAGATGAAATTAAGGCGTCATATGAATTAATAATATCAGTATCTACCTTTACAGGTTCTATCTGAAACTTTTTTATGGATGCTGCTGATGCATTATCTAGACCAAATATGTTTTGAAGGGCAACTGTATCTTTTTGTTGTACTAAATCATTGTAATAGTCTATCGTATTATATAATTGTCTTGTACTCTCAAAATTTGGCTCTACTAATAAATGAGAACTATATTTTTTTGAAGAGTTTACTTCTAGAACAATACCAGCAACTAAACCAATAACAGCAGCAATACCGATTTTGATGGCATTCTCTTTTAAGAATATTAAAATTGCAATACTAAAATTAAATATTCCGATAAAAATAGTCCCTATAAAATTAAAAAAAGTAGAAAATCCCTTTCCTATAATTACAAATAAAGAGCCTAGATCCACTTCTTCTTCTTTACTGTTAGTATTGGTTGGTTGCTGGTTTACTGACATCTGTATTTTTATTGATAAATAATTTAACTATTAAATATTTGTTCCAATATTTTTTGGGTAATCGCATACGTTGGTGTTACACCAGTCATTCCTAATCCACCAGATGCCAATGTGGCTCCAGTTTCTAGAGGATTATCTGAAGCATAATATGCATATCTTACTTTTACATCTTCAGAAATATTTCCTCTAATTTTAGAGGCAGATTGTATGGCTTTTTGATAATGGGCGCCCTCCATTTCTAAACCAATAACATTCCAAGTAGAATCATGAAAGAATTTTAATAAATCTTTATTCTGCAACGATGTTCCTAACACCGAAATCATGGCTCCATCAAAAACCTGCACTCCAAAGCCTTCTAAATCTTCTTTAGATAGCTCATTTTTAAAAGGGTAATTATCTGCTGTACCCTCAAAAATATGGGCAGACGGAATCATAATATCGCCTTTACCACCCTCTAAAATGCCTGCTTTTCCCATAATAGATACAGACTTTACATCTAAATGCGATTTCGTGTTATTTTCATGAGTGTATGGTTTTAATAATTCGTCCATAGTTTCGTATGCTTGCTCACCAAAAGCATAATCCATCACAATAATTACAGGATTTTCTTCTAGTCTTTCTTTCTTAGGAAACGATAAAACGTCAAAGTTTATTTTAGCAGTATCTATAACTTGTACATTTATATTTGTGCCAGAGGTATCTTTTATGTAAACAAGACCGTTTAAAGAAGCTATATCTTTTACTTTCTTTTGCAGAGGCTTACTATCTGTATTGCTTAAAAGTTGATAGATTTCAAAACCATCCAAATCTTTAGCCTCTTTTGGTAGCGCCTCTTTTGCATATATCGAATTTAATACACTGTGCATGTTTGCACTTATAATATGTATTGGTCGTTCCAATAAATCACTTTGATTTAAAACTTTTTTGATATTATTAGCCCAAATTTCTCCATAAATATGATGCCCAATCTCTTCTACTAAAACAGAACTAAATGTTACTGTTCTTTTATGATTCTCTATCACCTCATTAATGGCTAATTTTCCTAGCCAATAAATTAGTTGAAAAAAACGATCGGGGTTTTCTTCAGAAGAAAACGTTTTGTAACTATTTAAAACCTCGTCAAAAGTTCTTCCTAAAACATTGCCTAAGTGCACAATTACTACTGCTCTCTCCTCTTCCGTAATTTCTTTTTGATGCAATACAATATCTTCTAAATGTTTCCATTCTCTTGTGTAATTGGCACCATCGTTCAAAGTAACTCTTTTTTGAATTTTATGAGACTCTATAAATAAAAAAGTAAGGTGCGTTAAAATGTCATAAATTTCAGACCTTCCTCTAGTGATCTCAATATTCATTTGATCTTTATCTATTCGGTAACAATTTCTTCTTCTTTTTGGTGGAATAATTGAGTTAAAATGTGAGTTTTTATACCCTTCATCTGCCGTCAAGTTAATGTATTGACATTCTTCTATTCCTGCTGGAAGCCTTTCTATTACATAGGTTAAACCACTTAACTCTATTCTTTCTTCTGCTATAGAACCATAAATCTCTGGTCTTAGTGACAGCAAAGACTTTAGCAAAGTTTCCCCCGAAATTCCCATGGGTTTATAAAAACCTCTACTAAATAAATGACGCATAGAAATGTATAACTTTTCTATGGCATTGGTAGACTCTTGTGCTCTTGTTCTCGATAATTTTTTAATTTCTGACATATTTTAATATAAGTTGTAAATATAAAACTAATTCCCTGATAAAATTTTACTGTATTTGTCTTCATTTTTTAACAAAATTGTTGCCTTAGAAATCGTTTTATCATTTTTCAAATTGTACCTGTAAACGCCTTCCTTATAAAAAAAAATTTGTAAAATTTCAGCTTTTATCAGCACTGAAATAAGGTCTTTATTTTTAGATATTTCTGCAATTTTATCTTCCGCTAATTTTTCTTTTATTGTATTGTATTCTCTTAAAATATTATTTTCTTGTGACGCTAAAAAAGCTTTTTTAAACAAAGATTCTTTTGCGGTTACAAAAGTGGTATCTGTTTTTTTTAGATACACTGTAAAATCATTAAAATTAGCGTTTTTAAAATTCAAATCTGGGAGCTTTTTAATTGTTGGATTTTTATAAAAATAACGCTTTGCAAAATTAAAAATAGCCTTTGATTTTATCAATTGATCTGTAATTTCATTGCTTTTTGAAGTACTAATTTCTACATCTGGTGACACACCACCACCGTCATAAACAGTTCTACCATTTGCTGTTTTAAAAGCATTAATTCCTGAATCAGAAAACTTAGGAACTTTCCCTGTTTTAGCATCTCTGTTTTCATAATCTAACTCTTGAATACACCGTCCGCTTGGTGTATAGTATTTAGAAATGGTAAGCTTCAATTGCGTTCCATACATTAACTTCCTATAGCGCTGCACAAGACCTTTTCCAAAAGAACGTTTTCCCATAATTACTGCCCTATCATAATCTTGCAATGAACCACTCACAATTTCTGATGCTGATGCAGAGCGCTCATTTACCAAAACAACAATTGGTATCTCTAAGTCTAGAGGAGTATTTTTAGTAGTATACGTATTGCTCCATTTTTTAATTTTTGCTTTTGTACTTACTATTTTTTTTCCTTTCGGTAGAAAGAAGTTAGAAATTTTTATCGATTCTATCAAAGAGCCACCAGGATTAGAACGAAGATCAAAAACAAGTTTTGTCATTCCTTCTTCCTTCAACTTTCTAAACGCTTTTTTTACTTCAAAAGAGGCTTTTTCACTAAACCGGGTTAATGCAATATACCCTGTTTCTTCATCTATCATTTCTGCAAAAGGTACAGGGTTTATAACAACTTTATCTCTAGTTATCATCTTTTTCACAAGATTTCCTTGTCTTTGAAATTCAATTGAAAATCGGCTATTTGGAGTACCCTTTAAAAAGGTAGAAAGTTGTGCTCTTTCCATATTTTCTATAGATTGGTTGTCTATAGAAACAATAATATCTCCTACTTTTAAACCCGCTTTGTCCGCAGAAAAACCTTTGTAAATCTCACTTATTTCAATTCCTTTTTTGGTATAATGAACAGCAACACCAATTCCACCATAGGCTCCTGCTCTTCTTATTTTAGCAGTTTCTACGTCTTGTTCCGTATAGAAACGAGTGTAAGGGTCTAAGTCTTTAAGGGTGTTTTTAATTGCTTTATTAGTAAACTCTGCAGGGTTAATTTCAGCTACATAATGCATATTTAACTCTTTGAATAGTGTATTGTAAATCTCTATTTGTTTTGCAACTTCAAAAAACTTAGATTTAAAAGAGTAGGTTAAAAAAATAGTTGCTACTACTAATAAGATGAGCGTTTTATTTTTAAGATTCAATATTTTCATCTGCTTTATTTTTCGCTTTTTCTACGAATAACCTTAGTAATTTTTCCATTTTCGGGTACAATTCCTCGTACTTCATTTCCTCTCTTCCAATATATGAAATCATAAATACATAAGGTTCTTCTAAATTATTATAGACAATTTCTTTTTGTAAACGATAGGTTTCTCTCATTAACCGCTTCAGTCTATTTCTATCTACGGCTAATTTAAAGTTTCTTTTTGCTACAGAAACACCAACTTGACAGGGAAATTCTGAGGTGTGCATTGTTTGCACAAACATCATTCGTAGTGGAAAAATCTTTACAGAATTACCACTGGAATAGAGCTTTTCTATTAATTTCTTACTCTTTAGACGCTCTTGTTTTCCTAAGGTATTTTTCATCTTGACAAACTTAATAGAAAACAATAACTTTTTAACAATTTCTAATCGCTAACTTTAAAAAAGTTGCGTATTTTTAGTAAATATTAAGAAAAGCCTTTTTGTGAAATATTGTTAAGTATTAAACAAAATTTCATAGATTTGTTTAAAATTACACTATAAAGATATGAAACCTGATTTATTTCAAGCTCCAGATTATTATAATATAGACGACTTATTATCCGATGAACACAAGCTCGTAAGAGATGCTGCTCGTGAATGGGTAAAAAGAGACGTTTCTCCAATTATTGAAGAATATGCTCAAAAAGCAGAATTTCCAACACAAATTATTGCTGGTTTAGCAGAAATTGGCGCTTTTGGACCTTATATTCCTGAAGAATATGGGGGTGCAGGTTTAGATCATATTTCATACGGTTTAATTATGCAAGAAATAGAAAGAGGAGATTCTGGAGTGCGCTCTACTGCTTCTGTGCAATCTTCTTTAGTAATGTTTCCCATTTTTAAATATGGAAATGAAGCACAACGTAAAAAATACTTACCAAAATTAGCTTCTGGTGAATGGATGGGTTGTTTCGGATTAACGGAGCCAAATCATGGTTCCAATCCCTCTGGAATGGAAACTAATTTTAAAGATAAAGGTGATCATTATTTATTAAATGGCGCTAAAATGTGGATTTCTAATGCTCCCTTTGCGCAAGTTGCAGTTGTTTGGGCAAAAGACGAAAAAGGTAGGATTCATGGTTTAATTGTTGAAAGAGGTATGGAAGGTTTTTCTACTCCTGAAACACATAATAAATGGTCTCTTCGTGCTTCTTCTACAGGAGAGTTAATTTTTGACAATGTAAAAGTGCCAAAAGAAAATTTATTACCTAATAAATCTGGACTTGGAGCGCCTTTAGGGTGTTTAGATTCTGCAAGATTCGGAATCGCCTGGGGCGCAATTGGTGCTGCCATGGATTGTTATGATACTGCTTTAAGATACTCCAAAGAGCGGGAACAATTTGGCAAACCAATTGGACAATTTCAGTTGCAACAGAAAAAACTAGCAGAAATGATTACCGAAATTACCAAAGCACAATTACTAGCTTGGAGATTAGGAACTTTAAAAAATGAAGGAAACGCAACGTCAGCACAAATTTCCATGGCAAAACGTAACAATGTAGATATGGCTATAAAAGTTGCTAGAGAAGCAAGACAAATGTTAGGGGGTATGGGCATTACTGGCGAATATTCTATTATGCGTCACATGATGAACTTAGAAAGTGTAATTACCTATGAAGGAACGCATGACATTCACCTTTTAATTACTGGTTTAGATATTACAGGTTTAAATGCATTTAAATAAGGACCTAAACCCTCTTTAAATTGCACTTTTACAAGTAATGCAATTATAAAAATAATAGATAAGGCATCTTTTAAAAAATTGATGCCTTTTTTTGTATCACAAGAGATATTTTATCCAGCAGCCATTGTTGTGAACAAATAGAATTTCGACCCGCTACTTTAAATTAGTTATTTTTAAATACAGTCAACATATTCTAAGCAACCATAAACTTATAACTTCGTCAATTTAATAAACAATTCTCTTCCTTTTCTATTTCCAAAAGAATTAGTGCAAGCTTCCATTATTTCGATGGTAAAGTGCGGTTTAAAATACACTAAATACTCCTCTTTTTTCCCTCCAAAAGGAGGTTTATCTTTATTTAAAGGAACATTAAACATGACACCAATTAACTTCCCTTTTGGCTTTAAAAGTTGCTTCATTTTAACAACATAGTCTTGTCTTAAATCTGGAAATATTGCGCAAAAAAAAGTTTGTTCAATAATTAAATCAAAAGCATCTTCAAGATCAAAAAAATTACCGTGAATCAATTGCGAAGCAGGAAAATTTGGAATTCTTTTCTGGATATTTTCAATGGCTGTTTTAGAAACATCCACCACAAAAACATTTTTAAATCCGTTAGCAAATAAATATTCTGCTTCATAAGAGTTTCCTCCCCCCGGTATTAAAATTTTAACTTCTTTATTTTCTAGTTGGTTAATATATGCTTTTATTGGGGTTGAAACTTCACCTAAATCCCAACCAATATCGTTATTAAGGTATCTATTTTCCCAAGCATTTCCCGATAAATCCATCTAATTAATTATTTATTTTAAGAACAAAAATACACCTAAAACTTTCTCAAAACTTTAATAAAAACCTTTAATTTTAAACTTCTTTGGATGCTATCAAAAACAAAATACTTGAAAATTTTCATTGGATGCTCGACATTGCATTTGCATCAAAACTTAGAAGTACAACCGTATCTGAACAGCTTGTATCTACTCAAAAGATTTTACAGAAAAATTTAGAAAATAATTTTCTACTTAAATATGTGATCCCTTAAGAATAGAAGCACAACATTGGTATCAAATACAATTTTAAAACTTCTAAAACGCAAACAAAATCTTGCTGCATTCTGATCTAAATATTTCTTACAGTTTCAATAAACGCAAAAAAAACAGCTTCTAAATTTTAGTTAAAATGGTAGCTCAATAGATTCTGGATTGATAAATTCATTGGTATACGGATTCTCAATAAAACTTATCGGTGGTTTTTGAAATCGAAGGATTTCTTCTTTTTCGATACCGTAAACCTGCCAATAATTAGAGAGTAATTGCGAAAATATATCGTTATTCCAAAGTCCAAAAAGAGGTTGCTTACCGCCCGTTTCAATTTCCATGGTAATTCTATTGTCTTCATTTTTAATTTTATATTCAGGACTGTACTGTAAGATATAATCTGAATAATGAAATCTAGCAAACAACTCTTCAAACTGAATCGGATGTAAAACATGACCTTCCATTTTATCAAGCAAATCTTTCTGCTTCTCACCAATTACTCCATTATCCTGTAAACACGCTATAAAACCGAAGCCATTGACACCAAATGAGAACATTAAATTAATAGGATCATCGCGATAGCTGAAGATATCAGAAGTATACTTAAGAGGAAATACCGCAATACTCCAAGGTTTTTTTCCAACAAAAGAAATGGGTTTTATGATGGATTGAAGCATTAAATGGAAGTAACCAAAGCGTTTTTTTAGCGTAGCTGAAAGCACAAGTTCTTCGCCTTTCGCTAGCATTCTATCTTTCTCATATAGTAGCTCGTAGTACAACAGTCCGTACACCATTCTACCTGTCCATTGAAAAAGCACCTCTTGATCAAGTGCTGCCATTCCTTTAAAACCTTTTTCATATGCGTTGTGAACCTTTATATCTAGGGCTTCAATAGCTTCTTTTACTTCAGGTGTGCACGGCAATTTAAGATCGGAATACTTGTAGGATTTCGCTTTATCCATCATCTCAATTTTTTCATCACCTAGTTTAAAGTGATCCATCAACCACTCTGGGAAAACAGTAATATTTTCAGTTGTCAAGTCTCCGGACAAAAAGCAAAAATGTTCATTTAAAACCAAGTCCTTAAAAGGATTAAAAAGCGGCTGAGACATAGATAAAAAAATTAGTTTTGAGTTCTTTTTTTTGCAAATGTAGCCATAAATTACTGGTTACTTTGATTAAAGTAGATAGAAATCAGTGCCAAAAATCAATATAATTAGTACAGCTATAATTTTTGTTTTCAATAACTACATCACGCTTATTAGAAGTAATATAAGGTTAAAATGGTTTGCTAGATGCTCATAAAAGTTCTTACACTTCAGAAAATAAATCAATTTTTTTTTAACAACTAAACTTCCACTTGCAAAAAGTATAATTGGAGTTTCTTTAGTAAGTACATTATTTACAAAACCAATTTTTATTTGCTTTATAAAAGTTGGTTTTGGTCTTTCGTTTTCTTCTACCAAACGATTAACAAACAAAACCGCAGCTAAAATTGTTAAAACTCCTAGAATAGCTAAAATTATTTTCTCATAATTCGTTCGTTTGTCTCTAGATATAGAAAGAAAGTTTTTTTTTAAAAATAACGTAAGCATACTTTTTAAACAGAACCTGAATGCACTGTTGAAAACAACAGTGTTAAAGAAACCTTCTAATTTTATGTTTTGACATGATCGTTCTTAAAATCACTTTTTTTTAGCATCTTTATATCCTGAAAAATGAACACCTTATACGCACTTATTTAATGTTTTGTAAAAACACAAATACAGCCTTATTCTTCTCCACTATAGATGAAATTCCTTCTGATATCTGGGATGCTTTAGCTTGTAAAAAAAATAGCTATTTTCATCCAAATTTTTTAAAATCTTTAGAGAAAAATCATCCTAAAATTATCTTTTCATACATCGTTTTAATGAATGATAAAAAGCAACCAACAGCATTTGCAAGTATAAAAATCATTGATTTTCATCTAGACTCTATTAAAAAAGATTTTCCGTTTTTGAGAGACATTGGACAAAAACTAAGGGTATTTCCTCCTAAAAAACCATTGAAATTATTAATCTGTGGAAACACATTTGTTAGTGGAGAACACGGTATATTCATACAGGAGAAACAAAATAAAAAAGCGATCATAAAGGAGCTAGCAGAAAGCATTAATCACTTTGTAAATTCCAACAGAAAACTAAAAAAGAAGGTAGATGCCTTTTTACTTAAAGACTACGCAGAAGAATCACTTTCAATTACTAATGAGCTAAAACAATTTAAGTACCATACTTTTTCTGTAGAACCTAACATGAAACTTCAACTACAAGAAAATTGGCAAACTTTTGATGATTATTTAGCAGCTATGAAAACGAAGTTTAGAGTAAAAGCAAGAAAAGCTTTTAAGCAAAGCGCAGAAATTCGTATTGAAGAAGTCACTTTAGAAAACATCGAACAAAAGCTACCAAAAATGACTGCTTTGTATGAGAAAGTAACGTCGAATGCAGGTTTTAATTTGATCGATTTTAATTTAGAAACTTATAAAGATTTAAAAGAGAGGCTGGGAGATAATTACATTTTAAAAACCTATTGGTTGGATAAAAAAATTGTTGGTTTTATCTCTGGTATGATCAATAACAACTCTTTAGACGCACACTTTGTTGGCATTGATTACCAACTAAATAGAGCACATGCTATTTACCAAAGAATGTTGTACAGCTATATAGAAATTGCCATCAACAAGAAACTAAAAACCATTAATTTTGGAAGAACCGCTAGCGAAATAAAAAGCTCTGTTGGTGCAGTTCCTCAAAATTTAACCATGTATCTTCGTCATAAAAAAACGATTAAAAACAAAATTTTAAAGTTATTTTTGCAACGTGTTCAGCCCACACCATTCAAACAAAAATTTCCTTTTAAAAAATAAAATTAAATGCAAACTAGTAAAGAATTAATTGCCCTTTTAAATTTAGAAAATACAGGAAAAAACACCTTTCGCGGAGACAGTTACACCATTGGAAGCCCACAAGTTTTTGGTGGTCAAGTCCTAGCACAAGCTGTAAATGCCGCTTACAAAACAATACCGGAAACCCGCTTTTTACACTCTTTGCATGGCTATTTTTTAGAAGCTGGAGATTTGACAATACCTATTCACTACAAAGTAGAAGAAATGCGAAACGGAGGTAGCTTTTCTACCCGAAGAGTTACTGCCGTCCAAGAAGAAAAAACAATTTTTATTTTAGCAGCCTCTTTTCATCAAAAAGAAGACGGATTTGAGCATCAAACAAATTTTGACCAGAATATAAAGCAACCAGAAGAACTCTTAAGTTGGGATGATATTTTAGCACAATTTGGTGCTTTTTTACCAAAATCTACAAAAGCTTTTTTGAATGTGAAAAGGCCCATAGAATTTAAACCTGTGAGAGTTCCAAATCCTTTAGAACCCGAGGACCTCCCTCCAACCGAGCAAGTTTGGTTTCGTTTAAAAGGCGAAAAACAAAACTTAGACCATAGAACAAAACAAGAAATTCTAACCTATATTTCTGATTACAATATCTTAAATGCCGCTTTTAATCCCAATGCAAGCAGCTATAATTTAGGAAATACGCAGACTGCCAGTTTAGACCATTCTATGTGGTTTTTTAGAGATTTCAATTTTGATGATTGGATGCTGTTTTCTGCAGAATCTCCCAATGCTTATGGTGCAAGAGGTTTGGCAAAAGGAAATATTTTCACAAGAGATGGTAAGCTTGTTGCTTCTTTTGCACAAGAAGGATTATTAAGACCTAAAAAGAAATAATATTATGAGTGATGCTTTATTATATGTCTTTACCACAAACGGTTTGTTATTTTTAATTGGTGTTATTTTTTGGAAATTTCCTCCGAAAAAAACCAATAGTTTTTATGGCTATAAAACACCTAAAGCAATGCAAAATCAACAAATATGGGATTTTGCCAACACTACTTTTAATAGAAGTTTGTTAATTTATGCAGGCATTTCTTTTCTTGCTGGATTAGCTTTTGTAACTTTTTTAAAGGCCGAATTAACATGGCAGCCAATGGCTTTTGTTTTTTTATCAATTCTTGTAAGCATTGTAAAAACTGAAAAAGCTTTGACAAATACTTTTACAGAAGAGGGAAGAAAGAAGTAAATTAAAAGTTAGCCCGAAAAGAAACCGATAAATTTCTTCCTGGTGAAGCCACGCCAGATGCAAATTCAATGTAGTGTTGGTCTAATAAATTATCTAATTTTACGCGTAAAGAAAAATTAGTATTAATTATATATCTTCCATTTACACCTAAAGTAACCCAACTTGGCGTCCCAAAATAAATTTCGGTTTCTTCTGTTGCATTTTTAGCTACAATTGGCGTTAAATCAAGATTGTCTATTCCCTCCGTAATATTAAAATCTTCTACATCTTTCTGAGCATTGAAACGAATCACTGCAGCCAACTCAACTTTATCACCGTTATAAGTTACCTCAAACTGCCCAAATAAGGGTGGAATAGAAGACAATGGCTCCGTTGTATCGTACGTTCTTCCTTTCGTATAAGTTATAAAACCAGAAGTACTCCATGCGTTCGAAATTTGGCCTAGATAATTGGCCGTAAAACCAGTAATATAGGCTTGTTCTTTATTTTGATTTGAAACTGCGTTGCCAAATTCGCCATCAAATTCCACTTGTTGTACACTTCCGTCTGAATTGTAAACAAAGTCTCTTTGAATATAATTATCTAATAAAGTGTAGTATACGTTTGCGCCAAAACGAAACTTTTTATTGTTAAAATATTTTTGAACACCAATTTCTGCATTGTACGCAAATTCTGGAGTCACATTTATATTTGGCACCGTAATGTTCCCCGCTTTTTCTCTTACTCTGCCAACATCATCTATATTTGGAGATCTAAAACCAGAAGAAATAACACTATTAATTTGCCAATTTTTGTTTGGCTTATAAACATAGCCGAAAGTTGCAGTTACCGCAGAGTGATTTGCTTGAATTTGGGTTTCTGCCAATTGTATAAATGTTTGGTCTATCCAGGTTGCATTTAAATTGGTGTTTGTAAAACGAACACCCGTATTTAGAGTAGATTTACTTGTAATATCTTGCCTATAATCTACATAAACTGCAGAACTTAAATAATTACTGCCACCATCTGGGTACCTAGATTGAATGTTAAAGTCACTTGAAAAACCATCTATTTCTCCTTTTACAATATTTAATTCTTTGCCCACAGCATGCGAGTTTACATCATTATAAGCAAATTCAAAACCATAAGAAAGTATTCTTTTTTTATCTTCTGTTAGTGCAACAGAAAAATCTCCATTAAAACTGAAAACATCTACAACTTCTTCTCTATTAGACCTATCTAAGCTGCCAAATTTACGCTGAATTCTACTTTCTTTTAAGTTTTGATATGCTACTGTTATGATACCATTTTCAATCCAATTTTTGTTTGGGTTTAATAGGAACTGAGTAGCTACTAAAAATCTTTTTTGAGGTCCGTAAGACCATTCTGCAAATTTTAATTTTCCAGCTTTTAGCTCTGCTAATCTATCAAATCTTGGAATATCTGATGATGAAGAGTATTGAAGGTTTACCTTTAAGTCTGTGTTTTTTGATAATGGTACAAAGAATTTTTGCAAAACATCTATTTGATTGTACCCGGTATTTCTTTGCAAATTTGGGTTCGAATTTTCAGTGGGTTTTTCGTTGTAATTTCCATTAATATTTTCTGAATAAAAGAACACTTTTCCCCAATCATCAAAACCGTGAGAACGATTTTTACCCGCTTTTAAATCACCAAAATTACTATAGGAAACACTTGTTAAAGAGGCCCAGTTTCTTCTTCTAACTTCTGCAGATACGTTTGTTGTAACTTCATTATTTACTGTTGAAAATCTAGAAAAAATCTGACTTTTAACTTCGTTTTCTTCAGATAATTTTGGTGTTTTTGTATAGTAATGAATTACACCACCTAAAGCGTCTGAACCATAAACTACAGATGAAGGTCCAAAAACAACTTCTGTTTTTTCTAACATATTTGGAGTCACAGTAATCGAACTTTGTAAATGCCCCTTTCTATAAATAGCATTGTTCATACGAACGCCATCTACAACCAATAAAACACGGTTAGACTCCATACCTCGAATTACAGGACTGCCGCCACCAAACTGAGATTTCTGCACTTTTATACCTGGAATTGTTGCTAATAAGTCCGCGGATGTTTGCGGGGAAACTTTTTGAATATGTCTCGCATTTAAAACAGCAATTTGTTCTGCAATTCTATTTGCTTTTTCCTCCTTTTTAAATAAAGAGATGACTACCTCATCTAATTGTTCAGACTCATTTGTTAAATAAATAATATAATTTTTAGATTTTATGACAGATTTCTGCACCCTTAAAATGCTATAAGAAAGGTGAGAAAATACTACTGTTTCTGTATTTACAAATTCCGAAATATCCGCAAATCCGTTGTCATTTGTGGTTATATTAATTGTTTGTTTATCGTTAAAAACGCTTACATCTTTAACGACTTTACCAGTTTGTTTATCTAAAACCTTCACTTTTTGTGAAAAAATAAAACAACTAGTAAAAAAAACGATTGTAAAAAGTAAATTCTTCATTAATTAAAAACTGCTTCTAAAATTTGTAGCGATTTAGGTTTCCTAAAACCATCCAAATGTAATTCAAAATATCTGATTATAATTTGTAATACCAACTGTCTTTCATTTTTACTAAAAGACACATCTTCTATAGTATCAAAGTTTATGCCTAAAAGCTTTTTAAACTGGTAAAGTTCGTTACCAGAAATAACATTTTTATGAAGTGTTGATGCTGAAAAACTCCCGTTTAATAAATCGAAACCAAAAACTGTAGCGTCTGTGGTGTCTGGATAAAACCCTAAAAAACGTGCTGCATTCAATAAAAAAAGCAAGTGAAAATTAGCTATTTTATCATGCACATCTAACCAAGTTAAACCTGCTTCTAAATAATTGTAAAAAGCGATATTCTTTTCTTCTTCTTGAATACTGCTAGACAGCACTTCAGAAAGAAACAATACTACAGATTGTTTTATAATATCTCTATAAATTGTTTTATATGGATTTAATATTTGGACTTCTTTTAAGGTATGAAGTGAACTTTTAGTACTGTGATTTGCTACCAAAGTTAATTGCGTTAATGGCTGAAAATAAGCTACTTTAATGCCTCCTCTTTTCGGTTTTAAAACACCTTTTATAATGTAAGATTTAATACCTTCTTGCTCGGTGTAACACTTCACAATTAAACTGGTATCGCTATACTTTAAGCTATTTAGTACAATTGCTTTGGTGGTTATGACAGTCATCTAGTTAACGATAGCTATTTTTGTCACTGAAGTCTCAGAAGCGTCGTCATTAGAAAGTAAAACAATGTAAATACCAGATGCCACTTTATTTCCTGCTAAATTTAATTTGTTCCAAACTACTTTTCCTCCTCCTAGTTCTTGCCCTTCCACAACATTAGTTTCATGCACTAAATTACCTGCAACATCAATAATTTTCACATTTGTTCCTCTTGGTAAATGAGTGCCATTTCTTCCGTCTATAGTCACCGTTTGGTGCTTTTTAAGCGCGGGGTTTGGATACGCATAAACAGCGCCCAAAACGTCGCCAAAAGGCGAAACATTACTATCGTATACAACAATTCCTTTATCTGTGGCAAAATATACTTTGCCTGTAGCACTGTCTCCCTTAATCTTTAAAATTCTATTTGAAGGTAAAGGCGAATTTTGCTTGCTAAAGTTTGCAATTGTTTGCTTTCCACTTGGGTTCGTATATAAAACACCACCACTATCTGTACCAATCCACTTGTTATCTGCACCATCCACAAAAATAGTATTGATTTCTTGATCTCCTGCCAATTTCTTAGCAATACCGTCATCTAAAATAATAATAGGATTTGCATTCGAAACCGCTTCTTCAAAAACACCAGATGCGTTGTTGTACACTACTAAACCAGATTTTGTACCTAACCAAATACTATTGCCCCTATCTACTGCTACTGTATTTACATTTGCATCTGGAAGATTCCCTAAGTTTGGCGTTGCTATTAGTGCTTTTTTTCGATTTCCATTTTCGTTAAAAACAAAAACACCATTTTCTCGAGAACCATACCAAATACTATTGTTTCTGTCGATCACCATTTCACTTAAACCATCTTTTGCATTGGTTTTAACAGAACTCATATCAAAACTAGACCATTGGCCGTTTACTGAAAGTTTTTTTAATTCGTTTGGCACTCCAATATTTGTAACCCATAAATTACCTTGACTATCTATAGCAGATCCACTTACTCTAACTGTAACTCTGTTTGGATCTGTAGCTAATATATCCTCTAAAGGACTATTTAATTGGTTATAAAAAGTTTGAATTTCGTCATTTTCAACTACCAGAATTCCACCAGTAGCTGCACTATTCACATTTTTTGTATCTCCTAAAGAACTTATATATACTTTATTTTCTGCATTTGTATCGATGGTAATATGACTTAAATCTGTCACAGGAAATTCTGGATTGTATTTTGTATTTCTCCAGTTTTCTCCATTAAAATGACTAAAACCTTGTTTTTTAAAAGTAGGACCAAAAACATCATTATAACCACCATAAACTACCCATAAATTAGTATTATTTACAGCGATTGAAAAAACATCATTAGACAAGGGACCTTCTGGGTGAATTTCTAAATAAGCAGCTGGTTGAGAACTTGTTGTTTGTAAAACTCCAAATCCTTTGGTTGCTAAGAAAGCAATATTGTTCTCAAAAAAAGCAGTATTTAAAGAATAATCGAAGGCAGTACTTGCAGAAAATTGACCCACTTCATTCATAGAAGCATCAAGAACCACCGCTTTTTTATTTAAAGAGATACTTAAATGTGTAGTAGATGCTTTTATGCTTTTTATTTCTTCATCAAAATTTATTTCATTGCCTAAAGTATCTCCATCAAAAGCAAAGAATTTAAAGCCTTCTATAAGATACAAACTATCTAAAAAAACGATTCCTTTAAAATTTCTACCTTTAAATAGTTGCTCCCAGTTATTAAAATCAATTAATAAATTATTCGAAATATCAGCTTTAAAAACACCAGTTTCTGTAGCTGCATAAATTATATTATTAGAAATTATAGTTTCATTTATTTTTATAGCCGAAGAATTATCTCCAATAAAAAAAGTGTCTCCAAATTCTAGTTTTTCAATATCATAAACTACCACTGCAAAAGGAGTAGACAAATAAAGTTTATTATTGAACCCTGATATATGATTGATACTTTTTTCTCCAGATTGGTTAAAATTAACAATATCTGAAGAAATAATAATACTTCCATCATCATCTATAACCTCTAGCAAACCACTTTCATAGCCAATAACTAATCTTTTAAATTCTTTGTTATAATAAATAGCTGTTGTGGTTCCACCAGACAACCCTTTTACAGAAGAAAGCTTATTAATTTCTCGGCTTGTAATATCATACGTAAAAACGGCATTGTCTGACAAAGCATAAATTACATTTCCTACCTTTGTAAAGTCTTTTACATTATTATAGGAGTAAAAATCTTCCCAAGAAGCACTGTAATCTGTCTGTGCTCCTACTGTGATAGAAAAGAGTAGCATATAAAGCGAAAAAAAGAATTTCATTTCAATTGATTAGATATCAAAGATATTTATTTATTGTTACAATAACGCTAAAACAAACTACATTAGTACAAGATTGAATTGGATTTTATGAGCATAGAAATAGAAAGAAAATTTTTGGTAAAGAGCTTAGACTTTAAAAAAGAAAGCTTTGAAAAGAAATACATCAAACAAGGATATTTAAACTCCAATAAAAAGAGAACAGTAAGAGTTAGAATTTCTGATGATACCGCTTTTATAACCATCAAAGGAAAATCAAACTCAGCAGGAACCACTAGGTTTGAATGGGAAAAAAAAATACCTATTTCTGAAGCCAAAGAACTACTGCTTTTATGTGAACCTAATTTAATAGAAAAGCAGCGATATCTCATAAAAAAAGGAACCCACACTTTTGAAGTTGATGCCTTTTTAGGTGATAACTTAGGTTTGATTGTCGCTGAAATAGAATTGGATTCTGAGAGTGAGAAATTCGAAAAACCAAGTTGGTTGTCCAAAGAAGTTACCGGAGAGCTAAAATACTATAACTCGTGTATCAGCAAACACCCTTTTAAAGATTGGGTGTAAAAAATAGAACTTGTAAGTGCGTTTATAAACACCTATTAATGTTACATAAAATATATTGCCAAAAAGTGACTAAAACTACCTAAAAGCACAAACAAATGAAATATGGCGTGATTGTAAGGTAATTTTTTAATCATATAAAGAACTGCACCGATACTATAAAAGACACCTCCAATAAATAGGAACTTCAAACTAAACGAAGACAATATTTCTATTAGAGGATTTATAAAAAAAACAACTTGCCAACCCAATAATAGATACATTGCAGTAGATAATTTATTATATCTCCCTGTAAAAAAAAACTTTAAAACAACACCTATCAGCGCAAAAATCCAAACGGAAATAAACAGATACCAACCGAAATTAGCCGCTAATGCAACCAAGCAAAAAGGCGTGTAACTACCAGCAATTAATACATAAATTGCTGCGTGATCAAAAATATTTAATTTCCTTCTTTTTTTTGGAGTCGTTGCTGCATGGTAGAAAGTAGATGCCGCGTATAATATAATTAAACTAAAACCATAAATGATAAAGCTGGTTGGTTTCAAAATACCATTAAAATTGAGTGCCTTAGTAACTAAAAAGGGAAAAGCTATTACACTGCACAACAAACCAAAAGCGTGAGACCAAATATTTAATTTCTCTTCAGAACTTGAATATGTAAAATTTAATTTTTCGCTCATTTTTTCCTATTTGTATCTTTCATATATTTCTTATCATTTTTCAAATCATTATAAAGAAGATTAAAAGTTTTATTTTTTAATGCATCGATGTCTTGTTTTATAGACATTCCCCTCGTTTCAATAAGATCGTGCTGATGCACTCTTAAGGTACCAGGTCTTCCCTTAAAAAAATCCCACGAAAAAAACCGCTTACAGTCATAATAAACTTGTGGTATAATTGGTATTTGAAATTCTATTGCCAAACTAAATGCGCCTCTTTTAAACGGCGCCAAAACAATATCTTCAGCAGGCACTAACCCTTCAGGAAAAATTGCCATACTTACCCCATTTTGCAATCTTTTTTTTGCAATTTCATATACTTCTTTTCTACTTTTAAAGCTATTCCTATCCACCATAATTACGGTTCGCCTATACAACAAACCAAATATAGGGATTTTTGAGAGTTCTTTTTTACCAACAAATACAATTGGTTTTTTACTCAAAGCAATGAGTACAAAAGGATCTAAAAAGGAAGCATGATTTAGGCAATACATGTAACTTTTACTTGAATCTATATTTTGGTTCGCTTTAAATTTTAATCTAAATCCCATCCCGTAGATTAATGTTTTAGAGAGCATTCTTGCAAAATTCCAAAACAAATAATACTGTTTTTCTTTGAATGAAAAAATCAATAAAAATGGAAAAAACAACAATAGGGAAGCAAACATTAAAACGTAGAACCAAACTCGCCATAAAAGTAAAAGAGTAATTTTTAAAAATTTCACAGAATCCATTAAGAATTAAAACAGTTTATTTCATTCTAATTGCACAACAAATACGAAGTTAATACTTTTTTGTAAAACCGTGCACTCTTAGGTAAAATACTAATATTCTTTTTGTGTATTGATTTTACTAATCAAAACCTTATTTTTGTCCTCAAAAGATGTGTCTATCTCGCTAAGACGAGATTTTATAGTTTGTAAAAAACTTTTGTATCTCGCATTCATAAAAGTATCAAAATAAAAATTAATGTCAAGAATTTTAACAGGCGTACAAAGTACAGGAACACCACATTTAGGCAATTTATTAGGAGCTATTCTACCAGCAATAGAAATGGCGAATAACCCAGAAAATGATGCTTATTTGTTTATTGCAGACATGCATTCTTTAACTCAAATTAAAGATGGAAAAGAGTTGAGAGAAAACACCTATAGCACCGCGGCAACTTGGCTAGCTTGTGGTTTAGATATTCATAAAACTGTTTTTTATAAACAAAGTGATGTTCCCCAAACTGCAGAGCTCACTTGGTATTTAAGTTGTTATTTTCCTTTTCAAAGACTAACATTAGCCCATAGTTTCAAAGACAAAGCAGACAGATTAGAAGATGTAAATGCGGGTCTATTCACCTACCCAATGCTCATGGCTGCAGATATTTTATTGTACGATGCAGAAATTGTACCTGTAGGTAAAGATCAATTACAACATCTAGAAATTACCCGAGATGTTGCCAGTAGAATAAATAATACTATTGGCGAAACCTTCGTTTTACCACAAGCAAAAATTCAAAAACACACAAAATTAATTCCTGGAATTGATGGTGAAAAAATGAGTAAATCTAGGAATAATACGATCAATATTTTTCTTGCTGATAAAAAATTACGCAAACAAATTATGGGAATTAAAACCGATAGTTTAGGGTTAGAAGCGCCAAAAAACCCAGATACAGACACTGTTTTTGCACTGTACAAATTACTAGCTTCTGAAGCTCAAATTAAAGAAATGAGTGCAAATTATAAAGGTGGAAATTATGGTTATGGCCATGCAAAACAAGCTTTATATGAACTTATTTTAGAAAAGTTTGCAACGGTTAGAGAACGGTATCATCACTTTATGGAAAATAAACATGAAATTGATGAAGCCCTTATTATTGGTGCCAGAAAAGCAAGAATTACTGCAAATTCAGTTCTTAAAAGAGTTAAAGAAAAAATAGGATATTAAAACACTAGATTACAAAAGCCACGTTAAAACGTGGCTTTTGTATTGCGCAGTAAAATCTTGAAAATAAACAAAAGCTTTTCCCGTTAATCTACTAAAACCAATTTCTCCTGTCAAAGTAGCATGCGCACCCATTTGATGAATGACCTTTTGCATTAAAAAAATAGCAATTAGTACCTTACTACACCACAGTATTTTTAACCTATTTGTAACTACTACAGCTACTTTAGTTAAATCCATTTCCTTCCTCCAAGTATTTCCAAATAATAAACCATACTAGAACAATTCACTAAGCACTGATACTAAATCTGCGCAAAAACACACTACATAATTCGTTTTCATGATAGTGCTGTTTGGATTGCGCACCTAAAAAAGGAAATACTTTTGTAATACTGAATCCGTTAAGAATAAAAAGCCGATAAATAAACTTTTAGAATTTTATAATATTAGAGGAATAACAGCTGAATTATTTGATCTTCATAGATTTTGCAATAGCCTCTAACTCGAATAAAAAGGCTCTTTTGTTTACGGAAGGTGCATACGTAAAGCCTTCAAAAACTACAATTCTATTGTGCTTTTTATCTACTACAGAATAGTTTAAAAAGGGTCCTGCCATAAAATCATTTTTCACTTCCCACTTCCCTCTTGTTTCAAAAGTCTTTTTACCGTCTAAGGTTGTTTCAGAAGTAAAAGGCGTGTATGCTTCTTCTGTAATCATGTGCATGGTTTCTGGATTTGTTCCAGGAATGTATTTTTTACCCATACGGTTTCTAACCGCCACAATATTTTCAGCAATCTTAGTTTCGTCTTCTAATGGAACTGAATATACTAAAATGTTATTACTTCCCGTTTTTGCAATTCCGCTTGTTAAGTGTTGTCTTAACCATAAGAATTCTCCGGTATCATCTACTGTTTTATAATTTTCTGGTGCAGTAAAGGAAATCCCTAAGTTTTGAAGTGTTTTAAATTGAGAATCATCTAATTTTTTTTTCTCAAAAACAGCCTGAGTCATTAAGATATCTGAAGAAATATAAGCAGCTATAATTTCTTCTTTATGGGCATTAAACACCTTAATAATGCTAGCATCATCTGTACCATATACGTAAATAACCGTTTGTGGTTGGGCGTAAACATTTTTCTTTATGTAAAAATCTTCTTTTTTTCCTTCACCAATAATTAGAATGTTTCTAGAAACCTTCATCATACTTCTAAAACCATTTGGTGCAATCTGTGAGACAGATAATGTTGGTTCTGGCTGGGGTAAACCCACCATAAACTCTCCGAAAGAGCTTCTAATTTCGCCTCCTAAATCTCCATTCCAGTCACTGGCCTTGGTGACTACCATTACCTTATTAATTTTACCAAGAGAACTTCTTAATACAAATTTATCAGTTCCTACACAGGAATTTAATACGATTGTCACAATAAATATTGAAAATAAATTTTTCATAATTAGCTTTTATAAATTTTAAGTTTCGTTCCAGATTTTAAACTATAATACCCCAAATATTGTTCCACTTTTTGATTTCATCAATAGAAACATTCTCAAATTTTCTAAAAATCAACTAAAATGAATCTCTTTTTCTTACTGTATAGATTTCAAAAGCTCTTTTTATTCCTAATAATTTTACTGAAGCCCCTGTCATTTAGAATTTCTTTGGATAAATACTTAAACGTTGACCAATTTTTAATCTACTCGTTTTCATTCGATTCCAACGTTTAATATCGCTTACTCTCACTCCAAATTTATTTGCAATCTTCCCTAAAAAATCTCCATTTTTTACTTTGTACCGAATGCGTTTGTCCATCTCGAAGTACTTCGGCAACGGTTTCTCTCTTTTAGAAGCATCTTTTTCTGCCAATGTATAAATAGCATCTTCCTTTTCAATAAAATTGAAAGAATTCTTTCTTGGCAACTTGATTGTATAGTTTTTTCCTTCTACAAAAGGAATAATATCTAATTTATAAGAGGGATTTAAAAACTGAATTAATTCTAAACTAATTCCTGTAGTTTCTGAGACATGATCGAAACGTATGGTCCTTTTTATATGAATTGTATCTGTTTCAAAATGACGAACTTGTGGAGAATCTGCAATTAAATGATGTTCTTTTTGATATTCAAACAGATACATAGTGGCATAAAATGCAGGAACGTAGCTCGCAGTTTCTCTTGGCAAATACGGACGAATATTCCAATAATTTCGATAACCTCCAGAACGTTTTATTGCTTTTGCAACATTTCCAGGACCCGAATTGTAGGCCGCTAAAGCCAAATCCCAATCGCCAAAAATAGTATATAAATCAGAAAGGTATTTACAAGCAGCAATGGTTGCTCTTACAGGATCTTGGCGCTCATCTACATAAGAACTTACCTTTAATTTGTATTGAACACCTGTTGGATACATGAATTGCCATAAACCTGTTGCCCCAGCGCTGGATTTTGCTGTTGGATTTAGAGCAGATTCTACAATTGCCAAGTATTTCATTTCTAAAGGAATATCATATTGATCTAGATATTTCTCAAACATTGGAAAATAGTACACTGCCCTTGCCATTAAAGCAGGATAATATCTTTTGCGATACTTTAAATAGGACTTTATCACTTTTTCTAAAGCCGGGTTGTATGCAATATGGAAAGGCGTTTTGGCATTTATTTTTTGTAACCTTTCTTTTAAAATTTCCGTAGATAATTCGATAGAAGAAACCTCTTTTTCTTCTGCATCTTTTACAAGGTAGGTAGATGTTTCATACAATGGAGACTTGTACTTTGTGTCCATTAATAAGCTATCAATTAGCACAATATCATAGTCTGAAAATAAATCTGCTGCTGTTATTTCCTTAGGAATAGCCTCTTTTGGTGTTTGTGAAAAAACACTTGAAGTAAAAAAAAGTACTAGTAATATTTTTTTCAATGTATTCTATGTTTTAAGACTAAAAAGGTGCTAATTAAAGAATTGTTCAGCCCAAAAAAAAATATCTTTTTTTCCGTCTCTTGTTTCTTATTCTTATCTAATTTCTATGCGCTATTTTATACATCCAATTCTACTACAATCGGGCAATGATCTGAATGTTTTGCTTCCGATAAAATATAAGCTCTTGATATTTTATCCTTTAAAGGTTTTGAAACCATCGCATAATCTAAACGCCAACCTTTATTATTAGCTCTTGCATTGGCTCTATAACTCCACCAAGAGTATTCTTGTTTCTCTTGATTTAAATGTCTAAAACTATCTGTAAATCCGTTTTTAATAAAATCGCTCATCCATGTTCTTTCTTCCGGTAAAAACCCAGAAATACCCTTCATTTTAGGGTTGTGAATATCAATGGCTTCGTGACAGATATTATAATCACCGCAAATAACTAAATTCGGAATATCTTGTTTCAAGTTATTAATATATTCCTGAATTTCATCCATATACTTTAGTTTGAAATTGAGTCTATCTAAATTTGTTCCTGAAGGCAAATACATGCTCATTACAGAGACAGTATCAAAATCTACACGCAGATTTCTACCTTCAAAATCCATTGTTTCTATTCCTGTGCCATATTCAATATGGTTTGGCTTTTCTTTACAAAGTATAGCAACAGAAGAGTATCCTTTTTTCTGCGCGGAAAACCAATAATGATACGCGTAACCAGCATTTTCAAATGCAGACAAATCCAGTTGATCTTTATGAGCCTTTGTTTCTTGAATACAGATTACATCTGGTTTCGCCACTTGTAACCAGTCTAAAAAACCTTTTTTTAAAGCGGCTCTAATTCCGTTTACGTTGTACGATATTATTTTCATATTCACTTAGCTTTATGGCTTCCCAAAAGAGAGAAAATTATCCTGTTATTTCTTAATCTAAACGTACTGGTTGCTTTAAAAATAACCAAGTAATTTGTTTTGTATTTCCTTTTTCTGTCTGAATAATTTTCTTTCTTGGGGATACAACAAAAGCTAAAACAGCACAAACTCCTGCTTTTAAGATAAAGTTATCTGTGGCGTAAAGTTGATCGAAAATCATCATAAATACTACAATTAGAACTGGATATATTAGCCAATATATTTTTTTAAATAGTTTCATATTACTTCCATATTTTTTTATAAAACAACCATATAATTTGTTCGGCTGTTCCATTTTGTTTTTTAATTTTTTTTACCCTAGGTGATAAAGCAAAAGCCAAGCCCATATTTATAAGTATCGTGTACACATTTGGCTCATATCCTAAAACTCTATAGATAATTAATCCAAGGAGAATTATTAAGATTGGAAATAGAAACGGGATAAATGGTTTTATTTTTTTCATACTAAATATTCATTTCTGGTACCTCTCCATGTACCACTAAAACTCCTTCAGTTGCTTTCTGAATAGCTTCAACCGAAACTCCAGGAGCTCTTTCTAGTAGATGAAATTGATTGTTTTTTACTTCTAACACCGCCAAATTAGTAACTACTTTTGTTACACAGCCAACACCTGTTAAAGGCAAAGAACATTGCTTTAAAATCTTAGAATCTCCGTGTTTATTTGTGTGCATCATTGCTACAATAATGTTTTCTGCAGACGCCACTAAATCCATTGCACCGCCCATACCTTTGACCATTTTTCCTGGAATTTTCCAGTTCGCGATGTCTCCGTTTTCAGAAACTTCCATTGCTCCAAGAATTGTAAGATCTACATGTTTCCCGCGAATCATAGCAAAACTCATGGAAGAATCAAAAAAACTTGCTCCTGGCATCGTGGTAATTGTTTGCTTTCCTGCATTTATAATATCGGCATCTTCTTCTCCTTCAAAAGGAAAAGATCCCATTCCTAAAACACCATTTTCAGATTGAAACTCAACTTCTATATCATCTCTTACATAATTTGCAACCAGCGTAGGAATTCCAATTCCTAAGTTCACGTAAAACCCATCTTGAACTTCCTGTGCAATACGCTTTGCAATCCCTGTTTTATCTAAAGCCATAATTAGTTTCTTTTTCTTACTGTTCGTTGTTCAATTCTCTTTTCATAATTTTTCCCTTGAAAAATTCTTTGTACAAATATTCCGGGAATATGAACATTATTTGGATCTAACGCTCCAACTTCAACCATTTCTTCAACCTCTGCAACCGTAATTGTTGCTGCGCCGCACATGTTAGGATTAAAGTTTCTTGCCGTTCCTTTAAAGACTAAATTTCCTGCAGCATCTCCTTTCCAAGCTTTTACAAAAGCAAAGTCTGCTTTATAGGCAGGCTCTAAAACGTGCATCTTTCCATCAAATTCTCTTGTTTCTTTTCCTTCTGCTACCTCAGTTCCATAACCTGCAGGCGTATAAAATGCAGGAAAACCTGCTTGTGCTGCTCTACATTTTTCAGCTAAAGTTCCTTGTGGTGTTAATTCTACCTCTAATTCTCCTGACAACATTTGTCTTTCAAATTCGTCATTTTCACCCACATAAGAAGAAATCATTTTCTTAATTTGCTTATTTTCTAGCAATAGTCCTAAACCAAAACCGTCTACACCTGCATTATTAGAAATACATGTTACATCTCTAACATTTAATCTTACTAATTCTGAAATAGCATTTTCAGGAATTCCGCACAAACCAAAACCACCTAACATAAAAGTCATTTCACTTTTTACGCCTTCTAGAGCTACTTGCACGCTACTTACCTTCTTGTTAATCATATAGTTATTTTTTATAACGTATCCACAAACGTTGTTTGCTAGTTTTAATATCTTTTAAAACTCGGTGTCTTCTTCTGGTACTATTTTTTTAATTTCTTCGCTTTCTTCCTTTTCTTCGCCTTCCTCTTCTGATTTTTCTTTGCAATTAATACTTATTGATAAGTTTTCTGGCTTTTCAAATTCTTCTTTACTAATTTTTAACGTTTTATCAGCATAACATTTTTGCATAAATAATGCCCAAGAAGGCAAAGACATGGTTGCTCCTTGTCCTTTTGCAATTCCTTCAAAATGAGTTGCTCTATCTTCACCACCCGTCCAAACTCCTGTTGCTAGATTGGGTACAATTCCCATAAACCAGCCATCAGATTGATTTTGAGTAGTGCCTGTTTTACCAGCAATTGCATTGTCAAATTCATAAGGATACCCAGTCACATATCCAGGTTTTTTCCATGGTAAACGCAAGCGAACACCAGAGCCAGATTGTGTAACCCCTTCTAATAAATTTAAAACTACATAAGCAGATTCTTCACTTAAAACTTCTTCTGTTTTTGGTGTAAATTCATCTAAAACAGTGCCATTTTTATCTTCTATTCTAGTAATAATCATAGGATTTACGCGCAAGCCTTTGTTTGCAAAAGTAGAATAGGCACTTACCATTTCTAATAATGATAATTCTACCGCTCCCAGCGCAATTGAAGGGTTTGCAGGAACATAGCTCTCTATACCCGCAGCTTTTGCTAAACGAACTACATTTTCTGGTGAAACCATATCTATTAATCTTGCAGACATTGTGTTTACAGAACCTGCTAAACCTTGTTTTAAAGTCAACATGCCGCCATATTTGTCACCAGCATTTTCTGGCTTCCATTCTTCTGGAATCCCATATTTCCCTTTTGGAATGGTGTATGGAATATTCGGAAACGTATCGCAGGGCGATAGTTTTAATTGATTAATTGCGGTTGCATACACAAATGGCTTAAAGGTAGAACCTACTTGTCTTTTTTGTTGCGCTACTGCATCAAACTTAAAATATTTATAATTTACACCCCCAACCCATGCTTTTATGTGCCCTGTTTGTGGCTCAATAGATAATAAACCAGAACGTAAAAAGTATTTGTAATATCTAATAGAGTCATTCGGAGACATGATGGTATCCAAATCGCCTTTATAAGAAAACACCCTCATTTTAGTTTTCTTATCAAATACTTTTGCTATGTATTCTGACGATTTTCCGATATTCTTTAATCGTTTATACCTATTTGAATTTTTCTTAGCTCTGTCTAAGGTTCTTTTAATCTCAGAAGCCTCAAGATCATAAAAAGGAGCTATTTTATTATTCTTTTGTTCTTCAAAAAAGTAGTGTTGCAAATTAGACATGTGCTCATCGATTGCTTCCTCCGCATACCTTTGCATTCTAGAGTCTATGGTTACAAATATTTTTAAACCGTCTTCGAAAATATTATATTGCTCTCCGTTTGGTTTTGGATGCTCTTGAACCCAGGTTCGCATGAGCTTCTGCAAATGCCCTCTAAAATAGGTTGCAGAACCATCTTTATGACTTTCTTTATTAATATTTAAACCTAAATCAAGCTTTTGCAAAGAGTCTTTCTCAATCGCTGTAATAAACTTGCTACGTGTCATTTGTTTTAATACAACATTTCTTCGTTGTTTTACTTTTGCTTCCCTTCTTAAAGGATTATAATAGGATGAATTTTTTAACATTCCTACCAGCATTGCAGCTTCCGTTATCACTAATTCTTTCGGTTCTTTTCCGAAATAAATTCTTGCTGCAGATCGAATTCCTACTGCCTGATTTAGGAAGTCATACTTGTTCAGATACATGGCAATAATCTCATCTTTGGTATATTGCTTTTCTAATTTAGTAGCAACTACCCATTCTTTTACTTTTTGAAGTACTCTTTTAAATTTATTTCTTGATGCTCTTCCTGTAAAAAGCATTCTCGCTAATTGCTGTGTTATGGTACTAGCACCTCCACTTCCTGGTTTTAAGACGGCCCGTGCTAATCCTTTAAAATCGATGCCAGAATGCTCATAAAAACGCTCATCTTCTGTGGCTGTTAAAGCATTTACCAAGTTGGTTGGCAACTCTCTAAAATGCACCGGTGTTCTATTTTCTGTGGCGTATTTACCAATGGTTTTTCCATCAATAGAAATAACTTCTGTAGCTAAGTTTGTTTGCGGATTTTCTAATTCTTCAAAAGATGGTAACACCTCAGAAGGATCCCAAGCGGTATATAAAAATAAGACCAAGATAACTGTAAAGCCTCCTAAAATAATTCCCCAAAACCATTTTAAATATTTTTTAAAACTAGTTATTTTTTTTGCTGCCATTATTCTTTTATTTTTTCAATACTAAAACCAACATCTTGAATTCCGTTAAGCTTTTCAATGGCATTAATTGCACCGTTTTTTCTCATTGCATGTCTTATTTCAAGGGAATAATTTCCTGAAATAGGAAAAACGTTGTGCTCTTTATAGAAGAGCTTATTTTCTTTTATTTCGGAAAAACCATTGCCTAAAAATTTCCCTGAAGCATCGGTCATTTCATATTGTAACGTATCGATAACCAAACTATTATTTGGGAATTTAAATTCTGTAATTAAATATAAATTACTAAAGCCATACTCTTTGTTGCTTCGGATATTGATAAATAAATTCTTCGGTGAAATGGTGTCTTTTATTTCAAAAAAAAAACTGATTTTTTTTCCTGACTTCCAAGAACCATCTTCTACTATTTTGTAGTCGTTAAATTCTGAAATATCATTGCAAGAAATCGTTAAAATTAACGCTAATAAAACAAGGAGGGATTTAGTTTTCAGAATCGCTTCCATTTTTAGGATTGTTGTTGTTGTTGTTGTTGTTGTTGTTGTTACGATTTTTATTGTTATTTCTTCTTGGTTTATTTGGCTTTTTCACCTCGCCTTTTGGCTGACTTTCACTAGCATTTGCATTTGGATTCGGCCTTGGTTTTGGCTTATTTTGCTGCTGAGCCTGTTGTTTTTTTCTAGGATTTGGTTTTTGTTGCGGATTTCTTGCAACTGCACCAACAGTCTTTTTCTTGTTATTATTTCTATTATTTCTTGTTCGTTTACTCGTTTTTGGCGCATCAAAACGTGTTAAACTGTCTTGCCCAACTGCATCTTCAAAATCTACTTTTTCTGGCAGTACAACGTCTGCTTCATACTCTTCTAACGAAATGGATTTCTCATTATTTTTATTCAGTGCTACGATTTCTAGCACTTGCTCTAATGTTAAACGAAACCACTTGAAACGTTCTTCTTTATAGGTATACCAAAGGTGGTTTTTAAAAATATCCATCTTTACAAAAACAGCTTCTCCTTTTTCAGTTCTTAAAATCAAATCTTGTTTCGGAAAGGTTTTTAAGGCATCTAAATAGGTGTCTAACTCAAAATTTAAACAACATTTTAACTTCCCACATTGTCCTGCTAACTTCAACGGATTTAAAGACAATTGCTGATAACGCGCTGCAGATGTGGTTACTTTTCTAAAATCTGTTAACCACGTAGAACAACACAATTCTCTACCACAAGAACCTATACCGCCTAAACGCGCTGCTTCTTGTCTTGCACCTACTTGTTTCATTTCTACGCGAATAGAAAATGCACTTGCAAAATCTCTAATTAATTGCCTAAAATCTACTCTAGTTTCCGCTGTATAGTAAAAAGTAGCCTTGTTTCCATCTCCCTGATATTCTACATCAGACAACTTCATTTGCAACCCTAGACGGCCTAAGATTTCTCTTCCTTTTTTTTGAGTTTCCTCTTCTTTTCCACGAGCTTGTTGCCAAATATCAATATCTCTTTGAGAGGCTTTTCTATAAATTTTCTTTACATCTTCATGGTCTTCAGTAATTTTGTGCTTTTTCATTTGCACTTTCACCAATTCTCCTGCTAAAGAAACAGTGCCAATATCATGCCCTGGAGAGCCTTCTACGGCAACAATATCTCCCATTGTAATGGCTACATTATCTGGATTTTTATAAAAATGTTTCCTTCCGTTTTTAAAACGTACTTCGAAAATATTAAACCTTTCTTGTCCACTTGGTAATGTCATATTAGACAGCCAATCGAAAACAGCTAATTTACTACTACCGCTTCCGCAAGTTCCTGACCCACAGTTACCATTACTTTTACACCCTTTAGGTACACCGTCTTCAGATGTACCACAACTTCCACATGCCATGTGATTTATATTTTATAACCTTTAGATCCTCGTAGATATGCACGATCGCAAAGACAACTTAAATTCTAAAAATTTTTCTGTTTATAATATGATTATCAATCCACTGCAAAAAAACAGTTTCATAAAGTCTAATCAGCTAATATATGAAATCTGACCGAGAAGTGAAAGGGATATTTTTAACATAAAAAACACCTCAAACCTGAGGTGTTTTTTATGTGTCCTCACTAAATTATCTCTTAAACTTCAAAATCTCGCTTCTCCCTTTTTTAAAAACTTTATGACTGTTTTCTCTGCCCTTTCTCAATTCTTTTTGCGCCTCAAAAGACAATTGAATTGTTTCTTGACAAGCTGGGGAACAGGTGCTCTCCATAGCTTTAGCGCAGGCATCACATTGAATAAATAATAAATGACAGCCATCATTTGCACAGTTTATGTGCTGATCACAAGCGCTCCCGCACTGGTGACAATTAGAAACCACATCTTCTGTAATTCTCTCGGACCTTCTATGATCAAATACAAAATTCTTGCCTATAAATTTATTTTCTATTCCTCCTTGTTTTATCTGACGCGTATATTCTATAATGCCGCCTTCCAGCTGAAAAACATTTTTAAAACCTTTGTGCTTATAATATGCAGAAGCTTTTTCACAACGAATGCCGCCTGTGCAATACATCAATAAATTTTTATCTTCCTTGTTTTCTTTTAAATCCTCTTCAATAGTATCTAAAGAATCCCTAAATGTATCTACATCTGGAGTTATTGCTCCATCGAAATAACCAATTTCACTCTCATAATGATTTCGCATATCTACACAAATCGTATCGGGGTGTATTAACATTTGATTAAATTCTTCTGCATTTAGATGAACTCCTCTATTTGTAACATCAAAGGTTTCATCGTTTAAACCATCTGCAACAATTTTATTTCTAACTTTTATTTTCAGCTTTAAAAACGATTTATTATCATGTTCTAAAGCAACATTTAAACGAATATCTTTCAGAAAAGGAATCGTATCTATTTGATCTTTTAGGGCATAAAAATTTTCAGAAGCAACAGATAATTGCGCATTGATACCTTCGAAAGAAACATAGATTCTTCCTAAAACGTCTAAAGCGTTCCATTCTAAAAATAATTTATCTCTAAATAATTGTGGGTTTTCTATCTTAAAATATTGATAGAAAGATATTGTAAGCCTGTCTTTACCGGCTTCATCTATTAAGGCAGCACGTTCTATGGCGCTTAGCTTATTGTACAGTTGCATGCTATACGTATTAGGTTAAAATTGTTTTTGGTTGATTTTTAGCTAAAGCCATAAATCTAGCACAAACCTACAAATTTTATCTTAAAAGGCGGTGCTGCCGGAAAAATGACCTCTGAATATAATTTTACCGAGAAGCGGAAGCACTCCATTTTAAAGCAAGCAATTTCATTTGAGACCTGTGTAATGTTG
>Ga0307488_10000446_pt1 | contig 33723 bp, 8 predicted proteins | sample SB02metaG_FD_202248 | JGI IMG/M metagenome (GOLD analysis project Ga0307488, IMG submission 202248) | Sea-ice brine microbial communities from Beaufort Sea near Barrow, Alaska, United States - SB 0.2 | ecosystem: Environmental > Aquatic > Marine > Coastal | place: USA: Alaska | collected 2017-05-06
CCTGTACCACCTTGCCCGCAACAAGCATTGCCACAATATGTATTCATAGCACTTTGACCTCCTGCGCCGTATGGCACGCTCCATTCGCCGCATTTTATCCAACAGTTTCGTAACCCTTGTGATTGAAGTGTACCTATTATAGGTGCTACTCCATTATGCATTTCTTGTACGTGACAGTGACAATATCCTGATGCTGTTGACCAACCTGGGCGAGACGAGTCAATTGCCATTTCGCCATTATTATTTCCTGGCGCTCTACAATAATTCATAACACTAAAGCAACCTGTGCTCCAGCTAGTATTTGCTCTAGCAGTGTCTCCGCCACATGCACAAAATCCACTTAGATTATACCCATTTACGTAACTAGTACATCCGTTACAACCACTGCATTCTCTACTTAAACATCTATAAACACCGCCTGCACAAACTCTATATGCACACCCCGGCCTTGTTCCGTGACTTTTAGTATTATATGTTCCGCCCATAGACGCTTGGAAATGGTGACACCGTTGATTACTACAAGCACCGCTTCCGTTGCCGCCAGCGCCCCAGATCTCCCAAGTAATACGACACGCACCAGTTGGTACTGTCCAATTACAACAACATCCTGGACTACATCTACACGGTAATCCATGAACCCATTTTGTTCCAAAGGTGTTCATAGTACTCGATGCTAAATCGTTGTCGCTTAACGTATTTGCCACCAACTGCGAACCGTCTACTTTCTTATAACTTGAATAAGTTGCCATTATTTTTTCCTTATGTAAACGTTATTTTAACTACGCCAGGTCCGCCTGTGCCGCCTTGCCCGCAACAACTACTGCCGCAATATGACGACATAGCTCCTTGTCCGCCATGTCCCGGTGGCACAATCCAACAACCGCATCGTATCCAACAAACATTGTTTGCCATTGCAGCATTGCCTCCTAAAAACGGAGCAGGAGTTGGTCTAGTTACTTGAGTATGACAATGGCAGTTAAAAATTCCGCCAAACATGCCTGCGTGTCCCATCATAGCAAAATCCCCGTTACCTGTTCGACAGCCTGGGCCAATACAGCAAGTCCAACAACTAAAGCAATATTGAGACCAGTCAGTGTTTGCACGACCGCCGGTGCCGCCGATTGCATATAAACAACATGCATTATATCCACATACATTACTTGAGCAACCAGTACAGGCAATACATTCTCTACTTAAACATCTATAAACTCCAGCTGCACAAACTCTATATGTACACCCTGGAGCAGTTGCTATTGATTTAGATGTATATGACCCGCCGCCTGCGCCCATATAGTGATGACATCTACTACAGCTACACGCTCCGTTTCCGTTGCCGCCAGCGCCCCATAGTTCAAAAACTGCACGTCTTGTGCAACCTGGTGCCGTCCATAAGCAACAACACCCTGCACTGCATCTGCAGGCATTGCCTATTACCCATTTAGTACACAGTCTATGTCGAGTATCAGTACCTAATTTGTCTTCGGTTACTGTACCGTTTGTAATCTGATCGCTTACTACTTTTTTATAACTATCGTAACTTGCCATTTAATTCCCTTGCCTTCTATTAGATTGAGAAGATTCTCCAACCGTAAGTTGTGCCGTGCCATATAAGATCAAACGCTGCGCCTTCTGTACTAACTGTTAAATTTGCTGCATCGCCTTGGATTTCTTGTCCACTTGCTCTAGCAATAGTTAATGCGTTACTATCAAATGTTTTTCTTAAATCTAAAAATCTAATTGTGTCGCCTTTAAGTAATCCAGTTGATCCCGGCATAGTAATAGTCCTTGGGCTACTGTTAGTGTCAACAAAGTAGCAATTCCATACAGCCGCTGTAATATTTGACGATACATCACTATAATAAAAGCCTGGGCCTAATGCTCTCCAAGTAGACCCGTCACCAAATTCCGGAACATCAAAGCTTGTGTTATAACGTATTGCACCATCTACTCCAGTACCACGCTGCGCTGTAGTACCTCTAGCAATACGTGTGTATCCTGTAATATTGTGATTAAACCCGTTTGTAATAGTTACACTACCATTAATAGTATGACTGTCGCTTGTGGCATTACCAAATGTACCATTCCCAGTAAAACCAAAGTTGCCTGTAACAGATGCATTACTTGTAGTTGTTAGTGTAGAAAATCTACCAGTACTTTGTGTTGTTGCGCCAATTGACATATTGTTAATTGATCCGCCACCTGCTGGCGATAGCGTAACTGTACCCGAGCCTGTTGGACTTACTGTAACGTTTGCTCCTGGACTTAGTGTAACTGTGTTATTAGCAGTTATTGTAGTAAACGCACCTGAACTACGAGCAGTACTACCAATAGGAGTGCCTTGTAAGCTTCCTGCATATAATGCACCATTAATACCTACGCCGCCGTCTACTTGTAATGCACCAGTATTAACACTAGTTGATGCTGTAGTTGCTGTAAAGCTAACAGTACTGTTTGATGCTAAAGTAGTAAACGCTCCGCTGTTTCTTGATGTACTACCAATTGGAGTATTTTGAATACTTCCTGCATAAATTGCACCTGATGCACCAATGCCGCCAGTTACTCGCAATGTACCACTAGTTGTATTAGTAGCAGCAGCATTTCCAGTCAGCGACACTGTATCGTCAGCAGCAAGTGTTGTAAATGCGCCTGAGGCTGCTGTAACTCCGCCAATAGCCGCACCTTCTATAGTAGTTGCATAAATTGCTCCGCCAACTCCTAAGCCTCCTGATACAACTAATGCTCCTGATGACGTACTTGTTGACGCACCTGAGCTCGTAGCTAGAATTGTAGGTGATGTTAGTGAAGTAAACGCACCAGTACTTGGATTAGCAGAACCAATGCTCATGTTTGATATCGTGCCTAATGTTGTTGAAGTAATGCTTGTAACAGCACCTGAATCAATAACAGTGTTGCCTGTAGGATTAATAGTAACTGATGACGCTGAACCAGTTGGACTAATGTCTATAGTTTGGTCATCAGTTGTAAAACTAATGTTTCCTGGAAAACTTGTATCTTTGCCAGCATCACCTAATGCAACTGTTCCTGTACTAGAACTCAGTGTTAAGTCGCCAACTGGTCGGATAGTAGCTTGTGCCCCTGGTTGTATAGATACTGAACTTTGTGGACTAATATCTACTAGTCCTGACCCTGTAGGTTTAATTTCAACATTTTCGTCTAACGGATTAAGCTCTACCTTACCATCTGCATTTAATAAAGCATTAAAAGTAACTGGTAATTCAAACGTTGTAGGTCCTGACAATGCACTAGTTAAAACGTAGTTAGTGCCGTCGGACGTTAATACATACGTCGAGTTAGTAGGTAATTCAAGTGTTGTGCCAATTGTAACGCCGTTACCTGTAATATTTCCTGCTGCGGTTGATAGCGTAATTGAACCATTTGTTGCATTGTAAAAAGTTTGCGCACTACCTGGAAAAAATACTGGGCTTACCATTACAATAGTATACCCTGGACTGCCAGTACAGGATATAATTCCTCCAGTAAATGCGTAAGTAAAAGTTTGTTCGCCCGTAACTTCTAATGTTTGAGGTGCTGTATTATAACGTGCCATATTATTCTAATCCCTTATGTAGTTGATGTTTCAATGCCGTAAACAGTACATCCAACATTTGCTTGGGTTGAATAAACAACTAAGTTTAGACCACCTTGCAATACTAGACCTGTACGTTCAAAAACACCGTTTGGAATAAGAACAGTTTCGTACTCTATCCATTCTGCGTCGCCTGGGGTAGCAGTTGTTGCCATTGCTACCCGAATGTTTACCGATGTACCGTTTCTATTAGTTAGTGATACGTTTGCTACAGCATACGATCCTACTGGAACGGTATACGCTGTAGTGTTTGTTGTTGCAGGTATATCTACGTTACCTAGTCTTCCTGTTGCCATTTTTTTATTTCTCCGTTGTTATCTTGATAGGAAGAATCCAAGTGCAACTGGAGCACCATCAATTCCGCCTGTAAAGTTCATCTTCGCCTTAATATTTAGCTGTCCGCCGTTGGTTGTTGTAATTTCATCATTTGCAATAAACACAACACCTGATGTTAATGTGTTAACATTCAAGCTCGACTGTCCGCCACCAATTTGTGCAGTAATATAAGACTTAATTGCCCGTTGTGTTGGAACAATGTTATCACTATTTGCAGTAAAGAATGGATCTGTACTAAATTGTGTAATAACTGCTGAGCCAATACCTAAGCCAATGCCGTTAAGTTGCAATGACTGCAAGCCTGCTAAGTTAAACGCATCTGCGTCTAGTGTTGCAGTACCTGTACTTTGTTGAACTCCAAACAATCCACCAACGTTAAAGTTGCCGTCTTGGTCAGTACTTGTAAAGAATACTCGTCCGCCGCCGCTGCCAAGTTGTTGTACATCTTGGCTAGCTGTAGTAATATCAACAAACGGATAGTTAGTTGTTGCCTGGTTACCAGTTCCAATGTACAAGAAGTCATGCCCTGTTAGGCGTACTTGTGAGTACTTATTAGTTGTAGTAATTAGTGTGCCATCAGCTGGCGCATCTAATATTGTTAATGCAGGACTAATTTGGAAAGTTGCATTATAATCACCTTGGCTACCGAGTATGTTACTAACTGCTACTAGCTTGTACCAAGTACCTGTCTTACTTGCAAACTCAATGTTTGATCCAGGTTGTGGTAGTGCAAATAAGCCGCGTACAGCAATAAATGTAGCTGCTTGGAATAAATCTGAGTAACCATCTCCTGCTACTTCAGCAGTTGCAGTTTGGTAGCCTGTACCTCTGTTAGTAAATGTTGGGTTAGCAAGTGCTGCATTACCCTGTCTCATTTGCAATGGTGCTGTATCAGTTGAATTAGGATCAGTAATAATAGCAATCGGTCCTGCCTTGAAAGTTGAACCTGTTAAGGTTGCTGTTTCTATAGCAATCGGAGTGCCGCTTCCTGAAATTATACTTACTGTAATTGTTGTTCCATTAGGTATAGTGTTAATATAGTACTGGGTTTCATTTGCTAAGCCTGATGCACTAATATTAGTAAACGTAATCGGTTGATTTAGTAGCAATCTCGCTGTTGAATCTAATGTAATAGTATTTGCACTAGTAGTACTTACTACTGTGCCGTTTGGATAACCGCTTCCTGGTTCAACCATTCTAGTAGTTATAATAGCACCGTCTGCTTCGCCTAGTCTGCCCAATGCCTTAGCACCAGTTTTGACATAGTTAACAACATTATCTGCTGCACTTGTAAATGCTGCCCATATTGGCTTTCTATTTGGATTACCAAATACTAAGCCGTTCCAGTCTGCACTTGATGCAAATGTATCTGCATTCCAAGTAATACCATCTGTACTAGTTGCACAAACATCTGTACCTTCTGCTACTGCTATAAACAAGCCTTGTCCGTATTTAATTTTAGACCAGTTTGCTGCTGCCGGTAGCCCCGCAGGTGATGTTATCCAAGTTTCGCCTTTATTGTAACTAATTGCAACTTGCTTACTTCCTGTTGCTACTGCAACAAATCTGCCATTACCGTGTGCAATACTTGACCATGCATTAGACGACGGTAACACGCCGCCTGTTGTCCAAGTAATGCCATTTGTACTTGTTCCTACTTTGTTGCCACCTGTATTAACTGCAACATATGTAGCTGCGCCGTATGCAACTGAACTAAATGATCCAGCCGATAACGTAATGTTAGTTCTCGATACCCATGCACTACCATCTGTTGATGTTGCTGCACTTCCTGAACCGCCTGTTCCGCCTACAGCAACATAAACTCCGTTGCCGTAAGTTACAGAAGTAAAGCTAGTGTTTGGTAGAGCAGTACCTGCACTCCAATCATTGTCTGACTTAGCATCACTTAGTGATATATTTGCATTTGCTGTAGAACCATTTGCAATTGCTACAAACTTAGCAGCACTGTCTACAATTTCAACAGTTGGTACACTAGTATATCCTACACCTGCTGTTTCAATAGTAATACTTGATACACCTTGATTATCCATAATCGGAGTTGCTGTTGCTGCTGTTGATGCGCCACCACCGCTTAATGTAATAGTCGGTGCAGTGTTGTATCCAGACCCAAACGCATCTACAATAATCTCAGTAACTTTATCAGTTTCAGCAGTAATATTTGGTACAGCACCGTAGCCAGCGCCTGTACTTGTCATAATTACTTCTTGAATTTCTCCATTAAGTACTGTACATACTGCTGTTGCGCCACCACCGCCCGATGTTGGAGTAATAGTTATTGACGGAGCACTAGTAAATCCTTTGCCACCGTTAACAACAGTAATGCCGCTAACCTGTGTTGGACCAGGTAAACCAATACTGTTTAATTCGCCAAGTTTTGCTGTAAGTACTGCATCTGAGCCGCCTAGTCCACCGATAACAACTCTAGCAATTGCTCCAGTGCCGCCACCAAACGCAACGTCTGACCAGTCAGCAGTTGTACTTAAAGCTCCACTTGTTGTCCAAGCCTTGCCATCTGATGATGCATACGATGCTGTGCCGCCTTTTTGTAATGCAATAAAGTGTCCATCTGCATATTGCGCTGCTACAATAGATTCTGTACCGCTTGTAGTTGTTGCAGTAGTAGCAAATCCTGGTGCTGTAAACTTAATACGCGGCTCAATTGTGTAGCCTGATGTTAAATCTAGACCAGCTGTAATTGGTGTGCCAGGAATAGCATGATCCCATCCTGCTGCGTAAAGTGTTACACTGCCAGTAGCAGTAGAAAGTGTTACGTTTGCGCCGCCTGCTGTTTCGCCTACTGTAAATGTAGTTCCATCTACAATAGTAGTTACATAATAATCTTCAGCTGCGTCAAGTCCGCCGATAGCTGCACTTAGATAAATTGGCATGCCAACATACAATGTCACAGTACTTGCTACAGTTAATACATCTGAAGTAATTGTAGTGTTAGTTACTGTTAGATTTTCAAAGCTATCTTTGTAAACTTTAGCAACTTTCAAACCGTTGTTGTATGATAAGATGTTAGCATATTGTCCTACGCCAGTACCTGCTGTAATTTGAATACGCATTCCGTTGTATGCATTAAGTAATGCAGTGTCAGTAGCAGCAATAGTTGCTTGTATTACTGTACCGCCTTGAGCAACGTTTTTAGCAGTAATATAATCAGCGCCGCCAGTAAGGTTGCCGTCATCTAAGTCAATTAGGCGTGTTTCAAATATCGCTGCGTCACGGAACTCGTCAGCAATAGTTGCTGCGTTAAATCCTGATCCACTAATTGCATGTTGTGCGTTAGAATAGTTGCGGCCTGCGTTATCAAACTCAAAGCGCAATACTTCTTGGTCGCCGTCTGTAATAACTTCTGAAACAAATGCTTCTTGTGATAAGTTATCAACATCTGCATACAACGGTATTTCGCCAGTGTCAGTGCCTTCAGCAATAGTACCAAATGTGCCGTATGAACTGTTACCGTTTGTAGCACGTATTCGTCCACCTAACTCTGCAAGATATCCTGAATAGTTATAATATGAGAACACCGATACAAGCTCTGTTAATGAGTTATTACCAGTACACCATACGCCAATGCCATCGGACAATACTTGTGTAAAGTCGTTGCTAACAGTAGATCTGTTACCACCGGAGTGTAACGCACCATCAATTTTATTACCAACACAGCCTACGCCAAAGTTAGTAACGTTTTGGATGTATGGTGATTTGTTAGTAATCCAAGCTTCCTTGTCATTTGGTCCAAATCCTGGATCAAGTGATACAAATGCTCCTGCTGTTGGACGCCTTGTACCATATTCATTAAGCTCAGTTAAGTTTCCACGCAATCCACTAAGTGTCATATTACGGACGCCAGTTGAGTTACGTACAAAGAACATATCTGAACGCTCTGATCCATTAACAGCATTTAAGTAAAGTTCTGCTGATTTAATTGATTTATGGTTGCCTGGATATTGTAAATCGTATGCAATCGAATCAATGTAACGAACCATATCTCTGCGACATGCTACAGCATCAAACGAATATGTAACAGTAGCAGAAACTGTTCCGCCAGTTACAATAGTTATTTCTGCGCCGCCGTTTGTTGCACTTACAGTAAATTTAGTAGTACTAGTAATTGTTTTTACATAGTATGTAATATTAGGTGTTAATTCGTCAATTGTGCTACTAAACACTACTGGGTCATTAACTAGTAAGTTATGAGGCAATACTGTTTGGACTGTGTTATCAGCGTTTGATACAGCACTAACCGTGCCACCAAAGGATGCTGTTACCCAGCTAGTTGCTTCGTTAGCTAAGAACGTTTTATTAACTTTAAGAATTTCAACACCTTTAGATGTTTCAACGTCATTATTATATAAAATTGTTCCGTTTATTTCTGGAGTTTCATTAACGCCTTTATCTAGCATGTTAATAATAATGTCCATTAAACTATTTGAACGCTTTAATGTAGCCGAATCAGTAATATAATCACCAATTAAGTTTTTAAGCTGTCTATACGATTGTACAGTTGCAGTTTTTTGTGTGCCTAATACTAGATCAGCTTGCGCTCCTCTGTAGTATGCTATTGCTGCGGTTAATGTACGATAGTTACTATCTACCATCATATCATAACCTATTGCATCGATAATATATCCAACGTCTCGTGAACATTTAGCTTCGTTGTATACAAGTGTTGGATAGTTAGCTGTAAGATATTCTGTAATCTTAGTTTTAATAAGTGCTTTTGATCCAGATACGTTAACGTTCTGTTGTTTAACAACAGCAGTTACTCCGCTAATATCTGGGTTGTGCTTATTAATTACAAGAGTTTCTGTAGACGTACTATCAGTTAACACAAGTGTTGCGCCATTGAATGATGCTGAAATAGTAAACGTTGTAGCAGTTGGTATACTAGTAACATAGTAAATCGTGTCAGTTGCAAGGTTATTAAATGTCGATGATGTTTTTACTTCGTCTCCGACATTAAAGTTATGGTCTGTTTCACTAGTTATTACATTTGCAGTAATATCACTTGTAGTTATTGATTGTAGTACAGCAGTACCTTGATCAATCAATGCTATCGCAAAATCCATCAGTGCTACTGTTCTTAATGCTGAATTAGCATCGCCAATAAGCTGTACGTTTGCATCTCTAAACACAGGTACTACTTCAGTTTGCACAGCATAAGGACTGCCAACGGTATTTTCTGCAAGTTCACTTGCTAAGAACTTAACCCATTCATAAGCTGCAATAGTTGCAGTTTTGTCATTCTCGTCAATTTGCAATGATGCATTTAAATAATATGCTAATGCTGCTTCTTGCGTTGCTGAGTTGCCACCGTAAACTAAATCGTAACGCAATGCGTCTATTAATAGCCCTACATCTCGTGAACACTTAGCTTCACTAAACTCAATGCTTGGATATTCAATAGCAAGGTATGCAAGTACTTCTGTTTGTATAAAAGTCTTATTATCCCAAATAGTAATTGCTGCTGCTGCATCGTTATTGTCAACAGTAGATGTTGCTTTTACTTTTAGCGGTGGTCGTTTGCCGCCATCAATGTATGCAGTAATGTCATCAATAATTATTTCTGAATGTGCTAATGCCGAAACTGCTGCAACATGTTTAACTTTCTGTTTTAAGAAATTAACTGCTCCAACTGATGCATCTAGTTGAGTATTAATAACAACTGCTGTAGATGTAAGTGCTCTGTAATAAGCCATGCCTGATTTAATTGAAGCAAAGTTTGATCCAGTTAGCATATCTCGTGTAACAGCATCTGTCATCAAAGAAGTATCTCTACGACACGTATCTTGATTATATGCAATCTTCTGCCAATATTTTTCTACCCAATATACAGTATCTTCAATAATTTCACTTCTTCTTGCAACTAATGAATTGTAAGATGCTTTAGTTTCAAGTCCTGCCCATCCTGTAGCGATTTCAATAGTATCATTTGCATCGCCATTGTTAATCCAGTCTAAGACATCTTCAACACGATCTTCTGCAAATGATATTGACGCTGCATTACCAGCAGTTCCGGTCGTATCTTGAACTTCTGTATTTCCTGGTGATTTAGTTACAGTAGTTTCTGCAATAACTTCTGCAATTACTACTTTCATTCTTGCATATGCTGCAAGTGTTGCTGCAATTTCATTAGTACCAATTGTTAATACAAAGTTTGAATAGTATGCGCTACCAGCAATTAACGACTGCGTGTTGCCGCCGTATAATACATCATAACGCACTGCGTCAATAATATAGCCTACATCTCGAATACAACGATCTTGTGCATCTGTACTTAATGTGCCCCAGAATGTATCGTAACTGTTATTAGAATCTTCTAACCACTTGCGTACTTCAACTTGTATTAGCGTACGGTTTACAGCAAGCTGATCAGCAGCATTACCATATGTAGACGTGTCGCCAGTAGTATTACCAGTTGTTGCATATGCAACATCAGTTAGTGCCGCTGTGTTATAGTTAGTTGGCTTAGGCAATACTATACCAGGAACAGCACTAAGGCCGCCTTGTAGTACAGTTTTGATAGTTTCTGCATTTTTCGCAACACTAAATGCTGCATCAGTATTTCCAGCAGCACTTGTTGCGCCTTTAGTAAGCTGCAATAATGCTTCATTAATAAAGTTAATTGTACTTAAGGTTGCAGCTAATTGATTATCAATTACATATTCTGTTGAAGTAATACCTCTACGATATGCCATGCCTGCTTTAGCACTACGGAAGTCACTACCAAATATTACATCGTATGCAATAGCATCAACAATATATCCAACATCTCTAGCACACTTAGCTTCGTTGTATGTTAATGACGGATATATAAAGTTAATGTAGTCAATTGCGCCTTGCATAATAACAGCACGTCTTGTGTCAATAACAGCTTTTAAATCAACTAATGCACTATCTACCCAAACAGTAGACGGACTAATTAGTGTAGGACTGTCACCAGTGTCAATAGTATTATAAATTTCGTTAATACGATCTTGTGCAAATGCAGCAGCTCCTGCACTACCAGCAGTGCCAGTAACGTTTTGTGTTTCTGCATTACTAGATGACTTTGACCAACCAGCAGTGTTACCTATTGCAACATTATCAATAATTGCAGCTAACCTTGTTTGTACTGCAAGTGCAGCAGTTTTCTGATTGCTAGGTTCTTGGAATACTCCATCAACATAGTATGCTCTAGCAGCAACAATAGTTTCTAAGTTACCACGATAAGTTAAGTCATATTCTAATGCATCTAAAATATATTCCATATCACGCAAGCATGATGCTTTTTGATCTGAATCTAATGCAACCCATAGACTATTATAGTTGTCTGTCATGTATGCTTCTATTTCAGCAACTAAAAATTCTTTGTTAAGTTTAATTAATCGTCTTGCGTTAAAGAATCCAGTATCATAACCAGTTGGATCAGGAATTACAAAAGTTGTTGGTATTGATCCCGACCCGTTTTCTAAAATATCTGCAATAAGAGCTGTACTTGAATTTACTTTACTAGTACCAGTGGTAATAGTTTTAATTTCTTCTCTAACATAATCAATTGATCCAATTGTAGGATCTAGTTGGCTATCAAGCACTACACCAGTTGATGCAAGACCTCTACGATATGCCATACCTGATTTTAGTGAACGGAAATCACTGTTAAACATAATATCGTAACGTAAGCCGTCAATTATATAACCTAAATCACGTGAGCACTTAGCTTCATCATACACCAAGTCTGGATAGTTTGTATTAATCCAAGCAATGGCACCTGATTGTATTGTTGCTTTTTGTGCAATAATAGCTGTGTTAACTGTTGTTAGTGTAGTAGAAACCCAAGTAATATCTGGCTCAACAACTGCTGCCGGAGTACCGTCAGTGTCAATAGTGTCATAAATTTCCTGCACTAATGCTTCAGCGTATGTTGCAGATGAACTTGATCCTGCTGTACCAGCAGTATCTTGTGTTACACTATTGTCAAGTGATTCTGTAACATCAGATTCGAGGATTACTTCGCCGATGACTGTTTTTAAACGTGCATATGCTGCAAGTACTTCATCTTTTTCGCCGGACCCGTAAACAGGCGTGCCGTTTGCAAAGTAAGATCTCGCTGTTACTGAAGTTTCTAAGTTTCCGCCGTATGTTAAGTCGTATACTAAAGAATCAACAATGTAGCCTACATCTCGCTCACATGCTACTGAATCATATACAAATGCGCTAGTAAACGGAGCAACTTCGTCAGTAACTTGCACTGCAATCCAGGCTGTAATTTCTGCTTTAACAAATGCTTTGTTTGCAACTAATTGCGCAACTGCATTTGCATAACCAGCAGTGTATGCATTGCCAGTTCCGCCAGTTGGCACTGCGCCAGGAGCATTGCCATGTGCAACTGCAAAATCAATACCTTCTTCAAGGATGTCTGATATTAACTCAATACCATTATTCATTCTGTTAGTTGCAGTAGTTGTGCCGCCATAGCCGCCAATGTATTGCTGTGCAGCAGTATTGCCGCTTGTTGGCGAAATTGCAATGTTTTGCATTAAGTCAGGAATAACAGACTTAATTCTATTTAATGCACTTGTAGTTTTATTTTTATCATTACTAAGTAGTGGTACTAGAGGTGCTGGTTGTATAACCGAAGTACGTAGTTCGTCGCCTACTATTGCTGTAAATTCTGGAACAATAATCGGAAGTACTTCGTTATATGTTCCTGTCTTAATAAACACAGTTGTATTTGGATTAGTTACTGTAGGTATTGCTGTTGCAGAACCTGCATCTATTCCTACAGTAATAATGTCAATTAATGCTGCGGCTTTTACTTTACCGTTAGTTTCTGCTACTAATGAAGAATCAATAATTTGTACTGCTCTGTCTTCAATTATAATTCCGTTTAGTGATTGATAGTTAAGCGGTTGCTGATTAAGCAGCACACTTGAAATAATGCTTTTTAAATGATTGTAAGCTTCTACAGTTTGTAATGCTTGCGAACCAAATGTACCGTTAATGTATACGTTTCCAGCAGCGGTAAAATATGATTTAGCAGCTTCAGTAGTCTTTAATGTACCACCTCGTGATATATCATAAACAACTGCGTCAACAAGATATCCTGTGTCGCGTTCGCATTTAACAGAACTATATGCTAAGTTGCCAGTCATTGATCCAGTACCAGTTGTTAGTACAAGCGGAATGCCGCTATTTTGTACTGTACTAATTCTGAATGTAGTTGGTGATGATACTTGGTCTACATAGTAAATTGTGTCAGCAGTAACACCGCCTAGTGTTCCAGTAAACTTAATTGGCATGCCTGGATCTAAATTAGCAGTATTAGTTGTAGTAAATACTTGTGTGCCATTAGTTGCTGCTGTTATAACAACTCTGTATGTGTAACTAATCCAATTAGTTACTTCTTTCATCAAAAACTCTTTATTATTTTTAAGAATTTGCTTTGCTTGTGGATTTAAATATCCGTCACGCACTTGCTCTAAAGCGTAGCGCACACTTGTCCAAGGTTTGTCAACTGTTAAGCCTGATGACGGAGCTGGCTCGTTAATACCAATTGGACCAACATAAACAACATTATCAATTAGACCATAGTTTGCCCAGGCCGGTGTGCCGTCTGTTGCACGTAAAATTTGTCCATCTACACCAATTGGCAATCTTGTAGGACCGTTTTCACCATAGAATACCAAATCGCCTTCGGTAGTTAGTGATAAAGCTTCTGAACCTAAAGTTAATAAGTTCCAATAATCTGCTGTTAAGTCATTGTCTGGACGGTTACCACTGGCTGCTGTGTGCTTAGTTACTGCAATAAAACTGCTTGCACCATAAATTACAACATCGCCAACGTGATAACTTGTTGAAGCCTTCCAGTTCGAAGAATATCCTGACCAAGTTACTGATGTTACTGTGCCAGTATCTACTGATGCTACTACAACTTCGATATCGTTTGCCGGTGTAACACCGCCAACATTTGCTCCAGATATTTTAATAATATCGTTAAGTGCATAACCGGTACCAGCAAATCCAGTTGATACTGTAACTGTGTAAACAGTTTTAGATTTAACAATATCAAAACGTACACCAGATCCAGATCCAATTGTATTGGCTCCTAATACTTGTAAGAATGTCTCAGTACTGTTTGTCCAATTAATACCACTGTTTAGTCTGCTCCAGTACGCAGCTTCTGGCGGCTCTTGTGCTTGACCGTCTTGAAGTGCAACATACGTAGTTCCGCCTAAGCGAACAACATCACCGACTCTATAATTAGTTAATGCGCCCCAATCACCTTGGAATTTAAATCCAGTTGTAAATACGTCCCAGTTGTCTGGGTTTGTAGTTGGTTGTCTATTTGTATTATTAGTCTTTGCAACATAAACATAACCACCATAAGTAATTGTGTCGCCTACTTGGTAGTTTGTTGCGTTATTCCATGAATCTTCAAATTGGAAGCCTTCAATAAACGAATCCCAATAAGCTGTGTCTGATTCAAAGTCTGTTGAACTATGAGCAGCAGTAGAAATCCAAATGTTGCCACCAAACTTAACTAAATCATTAACACGATATCTAGTTGCTGTTAGCCATTCGCCTGTATAAACAATACCATCACTGAATAATGTCCATTTACTTTGATCACTTTCTAAACCTAATACAACAGTTGCTGCCGAAACGTGCGCTGTATTACATACATAAACGTAGCCGCCGTAGCGCACTAAGTCGTTAAGCTTATATCGTAGATTAGGTGTCCATGCACTTTTCCAATCAAACGACGTAGCAAATTCGGTCCATTTTGATAGATCGTTTTCTAAACCTAAGAATGTCGGAGAAACAAACGTAGCCGAAGTATGGCCAGTTTCACAAATATAAACGTTTGCGCCGTACTTAACAACGTCACCCGGCGCATACTCTACTTCTTCTGCCCAGTCAGCCTTCCAGCTTGTCCCGTCAGATACAATGTCCCATTTTGGGATCGCATCTGCATAATCTGCATTAAATTCAGCGTTTGCTGTGTGATTTTTAATACATATGTATGATTTACCACCAAAACTTATAACATCATCTGCAACATATGTTGTACCTGTGACCCAATCACCTTGCCATACAAATCTAATTCTACCTAGTTTAAACTCTGCCATTTTAGCTCCATCAATTCTATACTATTGTTATTTATCTTATTGTTGCCCTGAGCGGGTAGGATCGACCAAAGTCTTCATGAAATATGCAAAGGCTAAGCCGTCACCTGCCCATGCTGCTGTCGGTCCTGATATATTTGCTTTTGTTCCTATTTCAACTTGCCATCCTTCAGCTCCTTGCGGAACTGTTGATGTAATCTCGTCAGGACCACCTACTTTAACAGTACCAGCAGTTAGCAAGCCTGTAAACGTGTCTGAACCACCTTGCGATAGTCTACTTGTTAAATAAGTCTTAATTGCCTTTTGTGTAGGCACTAAGTTATTTGAGTTAGCAACAAATGTGCCATCTGTTGAGAATGCAGTAATTGTTACTGGCGATCCGCCAAGTGCAACTCCGCCAATTTCTAATTGATCTAGTCCTTGTAGACCAAATTCGTCTGCACTCAATGTAACAATACCAGTAGCTTGTTCAACTGCAAACAAATCACCTACTCTAAAGTTACCATCTTGGTCAGTTGAGCTGTAAAATACTCGTCCGTTGTTGGTTTCCTGGACTTCATCTTGTGGTTCTAAGTTAGTAGTCGTCGGTAAGTTTGGATAATTAGACTGTATCTGATTTCCAAATCCAATATTTAAGAAGTCGTGATTTGTTAAACGTACTTGACTAAATCTTGAACGAACAGTTAATGCAGTATCGTGTGCAGGTGATAATTCTTCTGTCACTCCTGGCGATATTTGTATGCTACATACTAAGTTAGGAACTTTTGATCCTCTTAACACTGTTGATTTAGCAACACGATATACTTCATCAACTCCGCTAAATTCTAAGTTATCGCCTGGACTAGGTAATCTTGTTAAATTCTTACAAATTACGTTTAATCCAGTTTGAAATTCGTCTGCAAAACCGCTACCAGTAATAGTTATAGCAGTTGATGTTGTACTATATCCTTGGCCGTAATTAACAAACGTTGGCGAACTTAACACACCGTCACCTGTACGTAATTGCAATAATGCGTCTTGAGAGTTATTAGGATCAAAAATTTCTACTGTAGGCGTTGTAGTATATCCAGACCCTGTTTGGAACATGCCTACGGTTTGAATTGTACTAGCTGTTACACCTACTTTAGCCTGTGCTCTAGCACCTGTTGATATTTTATGTGTTATTCCTGCTGTTGATGCTGCAATGAAATATCCTTTTTTAGATGTATTATCAAAAGTAAATCCTAATGCACTGTACGCTGAAGTTTCACCTGCCTGCTGTCTCCAGTTAAACCCGTCTTCACTTTGATACATGTTGTTGCCTGTTACATCTAATGCTACAAACACACCATTGCCGTATTCAAGTATAGTGCCTTTAAGATTTAAGCTAGACTTATACCATGTAACTCCGTCGAAGCTATAAGCAGATGATTTTTCATCACTTGATATAGCAACAAATCTGCCGTTGCCGTATTTAATTTGAGTCCAGTTGCCTGCTGTAGAGTCAACTTCTGTGTCTAAATCAGTTTCAGTCCAAGTTGCGCCACTATCTATACTATATTTTGCAGCATGGCTTGATCCTGATATTGCAACAAACGTGTTACCGCCATATGCAATATCAATAAAGTCATCATCATCAATTGTTTGATCAACTGATGTCCAAGTACTACCATTATTTAATGAGTATGCAGATATCGAACTAGTTGCTATTGCTACAAATGCATTATTACCATATGTTATTGCAGTATAATTTTCTCCAGTAGCAAGTGCTGGAAGCGTTGCCGACAACCAAGTTGCTCCTTCTGACACCGAGTACAGCACATTTCCTTTTCTAGAAATAAGCACCCAAGTATTGTTTCCATAAACCATATCAACCCAACCACCGTTAAATAACGGGTTAGATATAAATTGGCCTTCATTATCCGGGTCTGCTGTCTGCTCTTCAGTGTCGCCTGTTTCTGGGAGTATTATACTAATATCCCAGTCTTGATAGTTCGAAGTACTTAATGCGTTAAACCCTGTTTCTGGAATAGCAATTGGATAAAATCCGTTTGACGCAATTATGTTATAATCTCTATTAACGAACTCTATATTATTCATAGCAGTTTGTGCAAAGTTCGGCGAACTAAATTTGATTCTAGGTTCAATTGTATAAACTGATGTAGAGTCAAACGTATTAACTAACGGTGTTCCTGGATTAATATGATCCCATCCTACTGCGCCTAGCTGCATAGAGCCTGTTTCGTTAAGCAATTGAACTACTGCACCTCCTGATGTTGCTGCAATAGTAAATTCCTTAATAGTATCAGCACCAGTTGGAAAGGTAAAAGATGCTATATTAGCAAGCGTAGATTCTGGCGCATTTTGAACAGTAGTTGCGTTAATAGTACTACCAGCTGCCGGGGTTGAACCCCATCCACCGTTTGTTAATGTAACTGTAAATGATCCAAGGTCGGCATCTACAACAGTAAATGCTGCGTCACTTGAATCTTCACCTAGTGTAGTAAGTGCTTGTATATAGGCTGCGCCTGCTGCTGCATCAATATCAATAGATAAATTATTTCCAGCCCATGATGTGCCAGCTACTGTCCAATTATTGGCAGCAGTATAAGTATCTGACGGCACTGTTACAAACTTTTCTTTTACAAAGTAAGTTGTAGTGTCACTAATACCGCCGAATGTTTCAGTAAAGAACGAAGCGCCCATAACTTTGCCGCCATCGGAAGTAATAACAAGTTTTTCACCTATCGATTCTCCTACCATTGTTCCTGTTGCAGTTGTAACATCAACTTCGTTAGCTGTTGTTCTTGCAACAATTAATCCTGCTGCGGTTGTTAACGGAACTGCTGCGCCTGATGTAGTTTCACTAATAGTAAATGTAGTAGCATCGTTAACAACTTGAATATAGTAAACTTTATCATTTGTAATCCCACCAAATGTTGTTCCAGTAAACACTATAGGAGCGCCTGCTAAAAATCCAGCTGTACTAGTAACAGTAATCAAGTTTGATGTTGCAGCAGTTGCCGTTGCATCAGTTGTTATTACTGAGCTTGCAAGAGTAAATGTCGTACCGTCAATGATATTTTTAATCCAATATTGGGTTTTTTCTACTAAGCCGCCTAATGTAGCTCCTTTAAAAATAATCGAATTCATTGGAATTAATACCGATGTATCATCAATAGTAAGCACGTTGCTTGTAACTGTTGTGTCTGTTACTGTAAGATCTATCTTGTTAGCTGATATTGAAAAGTTATTAGCATCATAAACATCATGAATATAATATGTTGTTCCTAGCACAACTCCGCCTAAGCTTGTTCCGGTATATTGTATTGGAAATGCAATTTCCATATTTGAAGTACTTGTGCCATATAAGTAACTACTGTTTGCTGGATAGTTTATTACCATTGTACCGTCTGCATTGTTCAGTGGCCAAACGCCTCCGCCTAACGATGTTGATATTTGTATAGTAGTTCCGTCAACAATATTAAGAATAAAGTAATCAAACCCTGTTTGCACTCCGCCAAATGTTGTGCCAGTAAAGTTAATCTTTTGATTAACTTTTAATGCAGATGTGTCTCCTACTGTCATTGTGTTATTTAAATCACCTAATGTAGCTGTTGCTGTTACAGACGATTGCGATGTTGATGTAATATCGATATTATAGTATGTAGGTGTAAATTGGATTTTTTGATCTTCATACACTGTATAAAAGTCGCTGCTAGCAGGTAATGTAAATCTATCAGTTGCCGACACTGCGCCTAGAATAGTCAATCCTTCAAATGATTCTTTTAATACAGATGCAGTTTTAGAAGCTTCGTTGTATTGAGATATAATTCCATACTGTCCAGCACCTTTACCGCTGGATATAGTAAGCCTCATATCTTCATATTGTACCGACGTTGCTACTTCAGAACCTGCTAGTGTTAAATATTCAGTATTACCTGATTGCGCATTGTTTGTTTGTAGCTTATAACCAAGTCCGCCTGTAGTTCCTTCAACAGCATCAAGTATACGAGTTTGATATATTCCGTCGGAACGCAATTCGTTTGCAACAACGTTTGCATTTTGGCCTGCACCTGAAACAAAAATATTTGCATATGCAGTTGGAGTTTGCTCAGTAGTTTCTAGGAAGAATGTTACATCACTGCCAATTTGTAATTGACTGCCATAAAAATTAGTTGTTCCTGCTATACCGTCAATTCCTCGAGGATAAAGTCTTATCTGCAATGCATCATTTTGTGCGGTTATGTCCCAGAATGTAAAATCAACTCGATACCAGCCGTCTGTTACAAATTCTGAATTAATAGTAGGTATAAGACCACCGTTTGCTAACTGACTAGTTGTTGCTGTTTTTGTATCAAAGTTAAATCTTACATAACTTGATAAATCATCAGCTCCATAACCTGAAAATGTTGCATACATATCAAAATACTGTGCAGATCCCTTTTTAGCATAAATGCTTGCAACATACGGCAATGCACTTCCTAACGGCACTGTGCCTGAATGTACTACTGTTGAAATTGCAGTAATAGAAAGTGCATCAACAGTAATTGTGATATCATTTGCACCTGGTTGGGCGCCAAATTTTTGACCGCTAATGGTTATTTCGTTTCCAACAACATACCCACTGCCGCCGGCATTAACTGCAACTACGTATGTATCAGCAAATACTGTTACATTAAACGTTGCATCAATTCCCGAACCAGTAATATTTGTTCCTGCAATATTTGTATATACTCTACCTTGCGGTGACACTGCTATGTCTTGATACAAATAACTAGAATTTGTTAAGTTAGTAATACCTTGAATTTTCCAAGCATCTTGTCCTGCAAACGGAGTAGAATTTGCTTTAGTAATATTAAGATTTGCATCAGTAGTCCAATCCGTAGCTAAAAAGTTATTACTTTGTGAAAGCATATTAGTAGTTGTTGTAAAATATTCTTCACCTGCATGACTATATTGAATTTTTAGAATTTCAGCACTTGCGCCTAATGCAGATACTGGAATTGCTGCTGCTTGATTATTTCTGTTATCAGCGTTACCAGTTGCTGGTATTTCAGAATCGTCAAACCCTTCAGCAACTACTCCGTACTTACCGTATGAACTGTTGCCGTTCGTAGCACGAATTCGTCCACCATCTTCTGCAAAATACCCTGCGTAATTATAATACGAGAATACTGACACTGCTTCAACTAATGCGTCTCCGCCAGTACACCATACTCCAATACCATCTGATATAATTTGTGTAAAGTCGTTACATACCATAGAGCGGTTGCCGCCATTATGGATTGTTGAATCAATCTTCATTCCAACACACCCTAGTCCAAAGTTAGTTACATTTTGCACATATGGTGATTTAGTAGTAATCCAAGCTGTAGTATCTTCTGGCCCAGTACCTGGATCAAAACTTACAAATGACCCGCCTGATGGTCTACGTGTTTCATATTCATTCTGCGGAGTTAACGTTCCTAATAATCCACTAAGTGTCATATTACGAATTCCTGTACCATTTTGTACACGGAACATGTCGCCTAATGCGTTTCCACCATAAACATACATATAACCAATATTTGTAAATAGTTCAACTGCTGCACCGTCTTTAGTTGCACTAACTTGGAAAGTTGTATCTGTAATACTACTTCCTATTACATAATATGTAATACCTTGTATAATTAAATCGCCACCAATTACTGTACTAATTTCATCAACTGGATTTAAAGAAACAAATTGTACAGGACAGTTGTTATACATATTTAAAGTAGAGCCTACAACGAATTGATTAATATCACCGATAGTTCTTCTGCAAAGTGTGTTAACTGGATCAGCTGGTTTAACTACTGCACCACGTAATTCGTCGCCGTTTAACGCAGTTTTTGCAGGAAGTACAATTGGAAGTATTTCTTCATACGTTCCTGATTTAAGACTAATAGTTGTGTAAGCTCCTTGATTTGCAGGAGGTATTGTGTCTGGGCTACCGTTAGTAAGAGATGTTACAATAATGTTTTCTAAACTTTGTACAATTGTTATTGTGTCAGCATCGATAGTTAATGCATTATTTACATACTGCGCTACAGGCGATGCAACTCCTTCTAAAGTCTGATAATTCTGTGCAGGAATTGTATTTGTTAATGCATTTTCAATATTAGTAAACAACTGGACTACTGTAGCAGTAAAGAATGTAACTTGATCTGCAACAGTTTGATTAGCAAATTTGTTTGTACTTTCTAAATCAAAATACAAAAGTGCAGACGCAACAGTTCTAGCATTTTGGCCTCTTGCAAGGTCAGTAACTATTCCATCAAATATGTAACGTGCATCTCTGCGTGTTTTTTCGTTGTCAAAATTAACCGAGCTATCAAATGGTGATAAATTTTGATTTTGTTGGTACAAGAACCAATAAAACGTTTCTTCAATTACCCATGCTTTGTTTGCTTCAAGCAATGTTTTTTCATTCTGTTTTAACGTACCCTCTGCCACTCGTTCACATGCGTACTTAATAGTCCTCCATGCAGTATCAGCAGTAGTTCCTCTATCTGTTGCGTCAACACCGTTAGTAGCAACATAATATAAATTTGGAGTAAAGTCAGTGTTACGCCACACAGGACCTGAACCAACAACTTTTAATACTTGAGATTGGTCACCAATTGATAATGCTGCATTATCATCAACTGATCGTACAATAAGTTCGCCAGTTGATGACAAGCTGTTTCTTTGATCGTGCTGTAAGTACACTGTCCAATAATTATTTTGTAAATCATAGTCTGGTCTATTAACTAATGCTGATGTATGTTCTCTTAAACACTTAAATGTTGCATTACTGTAATACGCAATATCGTCTTGATTATATAATGTACCGGTTGCCCATTGGCCTTCCCAATTAAATCCTGGAATTAATAATTCCCAATATACATAATTTGTTCCTGCAAACGTCAATACTGCACTGTCACTAATTGCACCGTCTGGCGCATAATTTAGTGTAACTGTTGTTATACTGCCGCTAACACTAACTGTAAGAACTTCTTGACCGCTAGCAAATCCTTCGCCTAACACTGTCATGCCTACGGTAATGGCTAGTGAGGATGTCGAATCGCCAGTATCTAATTTAATAGTTGTACCTGTTGAACCATCTGCTTCGTATATTGCATCAACTACAAAGTTGCCAGGTACCTGTGCATTACTATCACGCAATGCAACATACAAGTCGCCGCCGTAGTTTACTACACTACCTACTTTGTACTCTGTAGCAGTGTCCCAAGGCCCTGTTACATCGTATGCCTTGCTTACAATTTCCCAGGCGTCCGTTGAGTCATCTGCGTTAAATGATGGTTTATTATTAAGATTATTAATAGTTAAACTTTGATACAAATATCCACCGTATAATACAATATCGCCTGGTTGATAAATTGCATTAGTAGTCCATACAGAATCAAAATCAAGACCCGGCATCCATAATTGCCAGTTAGCACTAATGAAGCTATCTTCTAATACTTCAGAAGAGCTTAATTCTACAGCATACCCAGAAGTGCCTGATAGTGATGGATTGTCCTGTGATGGTGTATTACCATCTCCGTATATGCTTCTAATAGTTGCCAACGAAGGCTTACTAATAACTGGAGCAATGTATGTGTTAAATAGCGCATATCCTAATGGGTTATTTGATAGTATGCCAGCTTGGTCGCGCACATTGTCGTTCCATTCTGGAGCAAGACTGCCGCCTTCCCACAAGCTTGTGTATTCAAACATACAAAAGTTAAGTAGATATAAATATTCTTTTGCTGCTAATTCAAATGCGTCTCCGTTTGTTTTCCAGCTGTCGCCACCATATCCTGCTGAATCCCACATGCCTGCATCATATGCTTCTACCATTGCAAGGTACAGTGGTCCCGATGCCCAGTCTGCACTAAGTTGTGGATATAACTTTAGTGCTGTTGCATCTAGTCCGTACATATGCAATGTATGGAATACGTGTTCAATAACTTCTTGTGCGTCAATATCGCCATTGCCGTAGCCACTACCAGTTGAATTTAAATACCAAACCATGTCATTGGCCATATGACTATCAAACAATGGTGCTAAGTTCCAACTTGCAATACCTTCATCAGTTAAGAAGTTTGGTGAATAGTCTGCGCCTGCGCCACGTGCTACTCGTTGCAATGTTGGAAGGCCAGCATGGTAAGTTCCTGCGGCGCCGTTAAGTGTGTTAATAACAGCTTCTTGTGCTGTTAGATTAATTCCAGCATCTGATTTATTTAATAGTAATTTAAATGTCTGTGCTACTTTTTCAATAAATGCATCTGGAACTGCTGTTTGGCCGCCAACTGCGCCTGCTGCTACAATCCTAACTCCATATGCAGTTAGTTCTCTTTTAAAGAAGTCACTGCCGTTGCCTGTAAGATTTGTAATTGCAGTACTTGTATATACTCCAAGATCAACTGGATCAGAATACGAAGGTGCATGTCCTTCGATGCATTTATACACACTTGGACCATACTTAATTACATCGTCTAATTTATATCTTACTTGCGAACTGTCATCTGATGCAGTAGCATATTCGCCTCTCCATTGCACACCTTCTTTAGTAAGTTTCCATTTAACTTCTGTACTATCAAGTCCAACGTAATCTGCTTCTAAACCTGCTATGTCAGTGTCTGCTGATATGTGAGAAATTACACATTCGTATGCTGATCCACCGTATTGAACAATATCACCAACACCGTAAGTAGTTACTGATGTCCATTCACTTTGCCAAGTTGTAGATTCTGCGTAAACGTCCCATTTTTCAATATCAGTATCTAGTACTGCGCCGCCTTGGTGTTGAGTATTGCACTTATAAACAATACCACCAAAAATTACAATGTTATCTAAACTGTAGAACGAGAACTGCTGCCAAGGCCCTTTCCAGGTCTGACCAGTCATCATTAAATCCCACTTTGGAATAACTGCATCTAAATCAAGATAAAACCCATTTGACGTGTGAGGTACCAAACATACATATGCTTTACCTTCGTATTGAATAATTTGGTCTTTCTTGTAAGCAGATTGATCTACCCATTCTCCTACCCAAGAAAAACGTAATCTACTGATTCTAAATTCTGACATTGTGCGGTTCCTCGATTCTAATTATCATGTATTTATGTGACTATCTGAGTCGCGTCATATGCATATGACTGATTGATTCTTACTACTAACTCGCCTTGATCGTTAACATAGTAATACATATTTTTGTTGTCCCACCGGTACTGGTCCCATTGTAAATTTTCAAATGGCCTGCTATGATCACTTTCTAGGCGACCATCAAAAAAGTCTACTCCGTACTCAAATTCAGTAAGGTCGCCGCTGGCTGCGCCTGGATTGTTAATTGTAATTGTGTCAACATCTTTTAGCTGATCAATCTTTGCAAAGAATAATGTACCGTCTTCTGTTCTGCGTAATGCATAAAAGTATCTCGGCTGTCCGTCACCAAGAAGTTCGTTAATGCTAGGTGTCTGACCTACGTAATGTGTTGATGCCATCTTATATCTCCTTAAACAATTTCAACTGTACTTAAAATACAATCGATACTATTATCAACGTTTGAATTTACATACAAGTTATTGTTTGGTGTTAAAATTAGTTTTTCTCCGCCGTTTAACACACGTAAACTTGTGTTTGGTGGAAGAATCATTTCTTTTGCGTAGAATCCTGTGGCGCTATCTGCATCCTGTAGTTCTACATTAATAAGAACTACTCCTTCAGTTAGATTTGCTAAACTAAAGCCAACTACTGTAATACGATTGTTATCGTTAGTAGCCAAGACTTCTTGTCTAGCTGTGCCAATTTGTGTTACTACTTTGTTTCTAAATGTAGTTGCCATGTTATTATCCTAATACTAGCACTGTTGAAAGTGCAATCTCTTCTGCGTCATTTCTTGTAATACCCGAAGCTGCTCCAGCAACTGATACCCAGTTTGTTCCGTCCCATACTTCAACACGCACGTCGGTGGTATTAAATCGTAGTTGTCCTGTTTCTGTATACTCTAACGGTGGACGTTCACCACTAGCTCCTGTTGGAATAACAATGCCGTACGTTCCGTCAAATTTAACATAACCATTATTTGTATTTTCAAATAGTGTTACACTATTTGATAATGTATTTGTAATTGTATTGCCTTTAAAAGCAAAGTTATCAAACTTAACAGATCCTGTACCGTTTGCTGTTAAGTTTAAATTTGTGTTTAATGTTGTAGTAGAAATAACATTTCCGTCTAAACGAATATCATCTACATCTAGTCTCGGTGTAGATATCTTTGTTGAGTCTATTGTTACTACTGTACTTCCTGCAACAATAAATCTAATAATGTTATCATTTAAACCTTCGGTTAATTCAGCAGTAACTTTAGTAGTGCCAGCTAAATCTTCAACTCCTTTTAAGTTTACCCAATTAGCATTGTTAAATCCTTCAAATCTATTTAAATCTGTATTATATCGAAGTTGTCCTGCTACTGACGAAGGACGTTGTGCTGTTGTGCCTGATGGCAATTTCATTGATCCTGTTGCTTCAATATTTATTATATCGCTGCCTGGCTCAAGAGTTAAGTCGCCACTTGTTGTAATAGTCGACTCATTAAATTCAAACGTATCAATAACAACTGACCCTGTGCCAGCAGTTCTTAATTCTAAGTTACTATTTGATATTGTTGTTGTAATAAAATTATTGTCAATTAAAATATCACCAGTTGAAAAACTGTTTGCTGTAATTAACCCTGTGCTAGTAACATTGCCTACTGTTAAAATACCATCCACTGATAAATTATTATTAATTACTACATCATTAGCTGGAACAATAATGTTTCCTGTGCCATTAGCACGTAAATCTAAATTTGCATTTGAGTCTGTTGTGGTAATTCTATTACCTGAAATTTGTATTTCTTCAAACTGTATAACACTTGCACTAATAATAACTTCGCCGGATACATCTAAATTTCCTGTTAAGTTAATATTACCAACTTGATTAACGTTGCCAGTATGAGTTAACGTTCCAACAATATTTGTATTCTTTAAAATAGTATTTGTATTAACTGTTAGATCTTGTTCAATTATAACATTATTGCTAGGAACATAAACTCCACCAGTTCCATTAGCTCGTAATTCTAAATCACTATTACTTAAAGTAGTGCTAATAACATTATCATCAATTAAAATATCACCTGTGCTAAATCTATTAGCAGTAATAGTACCAACACTAGTAATGTCGCCTACACTAAAGGTACCATTGACATATAAATCATTAGATATAACAACATCGTTAGCTGGAATTGTAATGTCACCGTATATAGTAGCTCGTAACTCTAAGTCACTATTACTGTCAGTTGTAGTAATAACATTATTTTCTATTTTAATATTTTCAAATTGAGACACTGACGATACTGTAAGGTTCCCAGTTATTGCAGAAGTTCCAGTAAGATTAATGTTACCTGTTTGCGTAACATTGCCTGTTTGCGTAACATTGCCTTGAATTGCAACATTTCTTAAATTAGTAGTACCAATTACTTGTAAATTTTCATCTAATACTACGTTGTTACTAGGAACGGAAACATTACCAGTTCCGTTAGCACGTAATTCTAAGTTACTATTTGAGTCAGTTGTTTGAATATAATTGTCGCGAATAACAATATTATCAAGATTAATTTGATTTACAAATAAGTTATTCCATATTTTAGTGCCTTCACCTAAGCTGTAAGTGTCAGTGACCTTAGGAGTAATATTGCTGTCAATGCCTGCTATAATTTGAATAGTATCTGAAGCTTCATCGCCAATCGTGATGTTACCATTAATAGTAACATTTCCCGTAACATCTAAACTACCGTTAACATTTACATTTGAATTTAAATTTATTTCACCAGTTGCTGCGCCTAAGTTTGCATCTTGCGTTAATGTCTCAATAGTGTTTCCACTAATGCGCCAATCGCCTGTTTCAATTTTACTACCGTCAACATAAGTTGTATCTTCACCGGTTATAAAACTAACACCATTTTGTGTATTAATTGCAAAGTCAGTGACAGTAAAAGTTACTTCGCCAGTATCTTGATTAACATAAAATAAATCGCCAACTCTAAAGTCTCCGTTGTGGTCAACTGAATTGTAGCGGATTTTTGCACCATTTGCTTCTAAAACTTCGTTTGCTTGTATAACAGTGCCTGCGTCATTAGTAACTTCTTTTCCGTTACCAACATATGCAATATTTTGTCCAACTGCATAAACAATTACTCCAGCACCGTCACCTACTAGACCATAGTTACCGTAAACAGTAGCACTACCGATCATTCTAATTTCTGCGCCAAACTCTCTTAGATCAAAACTTGTAATACTTGTAGCAGTTGCACTACCGTCTGTAATACTTTGCGGAGTTAAGTCAAATCCGCCTAAATCTAAATATCCATTTACATAAACATCATTGCCAGATACACTACTAATGGTGCCTGTAAGCACCGTAGACGCATCTGTGCTGGTGATTGTAAGTGTATTGCCTTGTACAAACGTTCCGGTAACACCAGCTAGTGTAAGCTTTGTTTTGCCCGCATTGCGCTGGCCTGCTGAACTATCAAATGCATACACGCCTCTATTAGCAAAGTAAGAAAAGCTGTTAAGCCATTCAATTCTAACGCCGTTAGTTGCAACAAGAGTGTCTACTCCAGGGGTAATAAATGTTACACTATGAAATAGCATTGCAATATTAATACTTGATGCATTAGCAACTGAACCGTCTATAAACGCTCCCTTGCCAGCATCGCCTGCATTAAAGCCTCTTGTGTCTTCGGCAGTAGTTACACTACCTGTTGTAATTATACTAGTATTTCTAATATAAGGACTGCGGCCGCCGGCATTAAAGTTAGGGGCAAATTTAAATGCGTAACCGTTATTTGGATAAACTTTTCTATCAGTGCCGTCACAAGTAAATGTAAGATCTTGTAGGAATAATTCTGTGCCGTTTGATGGTGCTGTGCCGCTATAGGTTAGTGTAAGCACTCCAGTTACATTATTATATGTAGCGCCGGTTATTGCTGCACTAATAGTTTTAGCATCATTAGTAATAGTACCGCCACTTACATAAGTGTGTGCTTGGGTCGATGTTCCAATGTTAGTAGTAAGTGTACCAGATGTGCTGCCGCCGCTTGTGATTACAAAATTGCTACGTCCGCTATAAAAACCACTTAGTGTTATATCTTCAACAGTTGTTTCGCCATTTAAAAGAATAGCATCTTTATATCGAGTGCCTGTTGTAGGTCGAATCATTACTCCGCGGATGCCTTGGCCTTTAATAGTAACGCCTTGTGGCACTGTTAACGGAAAAACTTCGTCGTACACGCCTGGCGAGACATGTATAACATCTCCCGAAACTGCTTGACTTAGTGCAAACTTAATAGATGCAAACGGATCTAATATGTGATCACCCGTTTTACTATCGTTGCCGTTTTCAGCAACATATATCATGTTGCCGTGGCGCAATGTTAAATCAATGCCGCCTAATAATAAATCATTTGAGTTGATACTAGTAGCAACAAGGTTAGTAACATAAACGTCATTCCATTCTTTGCCACTTGCGCTTGGATCACTTCCTAATGTATAAGTGTTATTAGTTGCAGGAATGATGTCAGATGCAATTTCTGCATTAAAAATAACATTATCGGTTGCTGCATCACCAATTACAATATTACCGTCAGCTGAAATATTTCCAGTAGCATGTATATTACCATCTACATTTAAATTAGAATGTACTTCTACACTACCAGTGCCGTTAGGTCTAAGTTCTAAATTTGCATTTGATGAATTAGTAGTAATTGCATTGCCTTCAATATCAATACTATCAATTCTAATTTTGTTAAGAGCAACTACTGTATCCAGTGTTGCTAAGTTTAAATACGGATTAGTAGTACTAATTGTATTTCCTGATATAGTAACGCTGCCAATGTCTGCTTGGGTGTCTACTATAAGATTTGTTGATTTACTTGTACCAGAAACTTGCAATTCATGTGTAGGAGTGCTTGTATTGACGCCAATCCGTTGCGAACTTACATCTAAATATAATAAGTCTGTTTCAAAAGCTAAATCTATTCCATTCCGAATTAGATTTTCCTTCAAAAGCGGACCTGAAATGCGACCTACAGCCATAATTGCTCCTCAATACGGGGATCCTGTCCCTCTAGCCAAATTTTCAGTCTTTCGACGCTTTGCTGGTTAACCACAGTTTGACCGTGTAAGGCATGGTCGCGCCTTGCACAATAGTATTTATCGTATTAAAGAATTTGTATGGAGTTACCCAAAGATTAGAGTATATTCTAACATAAGGTCTTGAAAATCTGCTTCACTGATTGTTGCAGCACTACCTGCTGCTGAAATATAAGTATTTCCGTCCCATGTTTCAAGTATTGTATTTTCAGTGTTCCATCTTGTCATACCAACTTCAGTAGAACCTGTCTTTCTAGTTGCATCAGTACCAAACGGAATTGCAATGCTTGAAGTAGAATTAAATTTTGCAACGCCGTAACCGGTATGAATAATAGATAACGCCCCGGCATTGTTATTTTGTAATTTATTATTAATAACTGTGGTACTATATAGTTCTAGTTTACCTGTACCGTTAGTAGATAAATCTAAATCACTATTTGAGTTAGTTGTTTTAATTACGTTATCTTGAATAAGAATGTCGTCGACATCTAGACCAAGTATAGACATACCATTGCTAGTTACGCTACCAATTGTTTCATTATTTACTTTAAAATTAATAGTAGCAGCAGTCGGATGTGCTAGTACAGACGTTGTTCGATTGGCAGAATACACTCCGCCAAATGTTATTCTGTCACTGCTAGTAGCTTCAAACACGTTATCAGAAGAATTAAATCGCATACTTCTAAGAGCGTTAGTAGCTTGCGCAGATGTACCTACTGGGATTTTTATTGCGCCAGTTGCTGCAATTATTAAATTTTGCGCAGTTGTAAGGTTAATATCTTCTAGTGTTCTTATAGCAGTGTCTTTAAAACTAAAGTTTTCAATATTAACTCTAGAATTAAATGATCGCAATTCTAAGTTGCTATTTGATGTAGTAGTTGTAATAACATTATCATAAATTCTAATTTCAGAATCTAATTCAAATACTTCAGCTGCAATCGCTGATGCTGTATTAATAGTAGAAGACGATAATGATCCTATAGTTGCATCGTTATTAAATGTTACATTATTAGTCGGTATAGTTACAATGCCAGTCCCGTTAGCACGTAATTCTAAGTCGGCGTTACTGTTAGCTGTTTGAATATAATTGTCATTAAACAATATATTATCAAATTGTATTTCGCTTGCAATATTAGTAGATGTTACTGTAACATTGCCGACTACATTTAAGTTTCCGTTTTGATTTCTATTACCTGTCTGCGTTACTGTTCCTACAATACTTGAATCGTTAATATCAAGAGTTCCATTAACTGTTAAATCTTGATCTATAATAATGTCATTTGAAGGAACAACTACATTACGGTTAGCACGTAATTCTAAGTTTGCGTTTGATACGTTAGTAGATATAAAGTTATCATCTACTAATATATTGTTATCTGTAATAACAATGTCGTTAAAATCTAAATCTTGATTTACAACAATATTATTAGATATCATTGACGCTGCAAATAAATTATTTGTTATTCTAACATCATTTGTTGGAAACGATACTCTGCCAGTGCCACTTGCTTGTAATTTAAAATCTGCTCTAAAGTAATCGCCCGAGAATAAGTTACTATTATATTTTCCAGGGGCAGCATATTCATCTTCTAATAATAGTTCTACTATTGGATACAAAAATGCGTCAAAGACTGCATTATTGGTTGTACCGTTAGCAACATACTGTAGCCAGGCCAATGCATCGCTAGATGTCGTTGTCCCACTTACGTTTACATCAATATACGAATTAGCATATGGCGCCGAAGTTCCATTAGCAAGAAAATTAACTAAGTTCTTTTCAGTCTGCTCTGCATAATCAGCAGCAGTCGCACCATCGTTTATCATTGCAGTAACAATTTGCGGTATTGATAACACATCGTAAGGACTGCTAGAATTTAAACGCAGATCTTCTCTAAAGTTTCTTAAAACATTATCATTAAAATTAAAGTTACCTGCGGTAACTTCATTGCTTACTGTTAAATTCCCAGCAATGTTAGCATTACCTGTTTGAGATGTGCTTCCTATTATTGATGTATCACTAGTTTGAGTTGTATTTCCTACAATATTAATTTGTACAGGAGTTATAGTTTCTACAAGTCCAATGTCTTTAATTAATGATATTTCGTCCCATTGTATTATAGTATCTACTGCACGTAAAATAATACTAACTGATGATCCTACCGGAACAAAAGATCCTGCTAGGGTTTGATTACTTACTAGTCCAGTAGTTTCGTTCCACTCAAGAAGTGTACCAACCCCAGATTCAAAAACCCTTAAATAAAATGCATTACTATTTGACACACTTCTAAATATTGCAGCAATGTCATATGTGCTGCCAGGCTCGACTACAATAGCTTGAGAAATATTTCTTGCACTACCTGTTGCGATAATTTGCAAATTGCCAGCAAGTACAACTGCGCTGCCGCCGCCACTTTGAGTCCACCCTGTTAAATTACTAGTAAATGTTCCATTTGTTACAAGTTCAGGTCCATACTCGTACGTTGTAATACTATTTTTTAATGTAGTTGTTTTAACAACAGTGAGGTCATTAGTAATTTCTAAATCAACAGGTAATTTAATAATGCCAGTGCCGTTTGCACGGAGTTCTAAGTTAGAATTACTTTCATCAGTAGTAATGTAGTTCTCGTCACTAGTTATATTGCCAGGTTGCATTCTGCCTAAGTGGATACTATTCCAGCGTTCGGATTCTTTACCTAAATTATGTGTAAGAGTCTGATGTGGATTAAAATTTTGTTCAAAGTTAACATTAAAGTCAATACTATCTGTAGTTTGATCGCCTGATATGTTTAGCGTGCCGCCAAAGCTAAGGTTGTCTCTAATATTAAGGCTTCCGTCAACTGTTGTGTTATCATTAATATTAATAACATTAGTAGCACCACTTACATTTAACGCACCAGATATTGATAGTATATTATTATCAAGGATATTAATATTACCTGTATTAATAAGATTTCCAAAAATAGTTGTTGTGTTAACACCTGTATTAATTATCAAACCGCTTCGTGCGTCAATTGTTCCTGTGTCAATTGATAAATTAGTACTGCCTGTTTCTAAGTCAACATAGAAATTGTCGCCAACTCTGTAATTGCCTCGATGATCAGTTGACACATAATTGATTCTGCCACCATTTAATGTAACAGTTTCGTTTGCTTGTATTGCTTCAGATATATTATTAGCGGAGCTATTACCAGAACCAATGTAACCAAAGTTGTGTTGTGTTAGATACATTAATGTATCTGCACCATCTGCTACCGCACCGTAATTTCCGTACACGTTTGCAGAACCAATTGCACGTAGTTCTGCACCGTAATTTACTGTGCTGCCATCTTCAGAAACTCTGCCTTCACTACCAGTAAATGCATATAATCCTCTATTTGCAAAGTATGTAAAGCTGTTAAGCCATTCTACTCTAACACCGTTAGTCATATTAATAACGTCGGCGCCTGGGGATATAAATGTACAACTATGAAATAACATTGCAGCAAGTGTACTAGCATTATTAAGTTCGTTGCCGTCAATCCAAGCACCGCGCCCTGCGTCACCGTCGCCTTCGCTTGTTTCGTGTGTTATTACACTAACAGAAGAAAGATAAGGAGACCTTTCGCTTATAATTGTGTCAGGTGCGAATCTAAATGCATACCCAGTGTTTGCACTACTATTATAATAGAAGTTTTTAATCGTAACGTTAGCTACTGTACTGTTATTCGACAAGTGAAACACGTCTTCGCTTTGGCTTCCAGTATCAGGTACAATAATACAATTTCTTATATCCTCGCCAACGATACTAACATTATTTGGAACAACTAACGGAAGTGCTTCTTGGTATTCGCCCGGAGTAACATAGATAACAAACGGTTGAGCATTACTAGCATCAGCTGCCTGTAATGCTCGACTAATTGTAGCAAACGGACTAAACGCATGATCGCCTGTATTTGTATCATTGCCGTTTTGTGAAACATATAAAGCACCTCCGTTGCGATGATCTATATTGAGGCCGCCGACTAATAATTCCGAAGTGTTTACTGCTGCTCCGTTTAATAAATTAGTATAAAGAGTTTCCCATCGTTTCTCAGATGTGCCTATATCATACGTGTTTGTTTGATCAGGAATAATACTTGACGTAATAGAAGAATTAAAGTCTACTGTATCAAGATATGCATTACCTAATGTAATAGTACCGTCAAGGGTAATGTTGCCAAGGCTGTGTATATCGCCAAATACATTTATACTGTTAGTTTCAGTAGTATTTTCTATTTTGTAGATATATGCTTTACCTGATGTATTACCACTAGCATCATCTTCGCTATAAGCACTAACAATAGCCAAGTTACTAGATATAGCAACTGACCCACCAAACCTATCACCTCCACTTGTGTTATATGCGTTTGGATTATCTAGTGTATGTACTAGAGCACCTGAGGTTACATTGTAGATATATGTGTTACCTGACCAAACGCCA
>Ga0307488_10000448_pt1 | contig 33571 bp, 24 predicted proteins | sample SB02metaG_FD_202248 | JGI IMG/M metagenome (GOLD analysis project Ga0307488, IMG submission 202248) | Sea-ice brine microbial communities from Beaufort Sea near Barrow, Alaska, United States - SB 0.2 | ecosystem: Environmental > Aquatic > Marine > Coastal | place: USA: Alaska | collected...
GATTCTTCAGATGTAAGAATGATTGAGTTGCAAGGTCATTACCAGTAACTCTCTGACCTATATCTACTATCGAATGATGAGTGAAGACAGACTGATTGAAGTTACTGTGGTATAAACTAATTCCTACCGACTCTTCACTGTCATTGACAGTAACTGTACCAATAGTAGGAGCTATTACCTTTAAGGGAAGTCCTTGACTACCACCAGCGAATGTAACAGTACCACGGGTGAAAAAAGTCTCACCTCTAACTTTCACTTCACTTGTTGCATCACCATCATTGTTACCGATAGTTACATAAGTATTAGCAGCTTCTGAAGTAGAAACACCTATGTTTATTCTTTCTATGCCACCACCAGCATTACCGCCACCGATGTCAATGGTTTGAGTTTTGTTATTGGCAGTTGCAGCTGCACCAATCTTGATGGTGTTGGTGTCAGTACTTCTACCAAGAGTGATTGTACCATCAGAGTTTTGAGATGTCGAACCAATAGTAATCGTATCAGAATCTGTTGTTGGATTTACATTAAGAATACCAGTGATATCTAAATCAGTGCCTAGTACACTAGTTATAGCTGGATGAGTCTCTAGTTTTATTGTTTCGAGATAAGAACCAGAACCACTTTGTGCTGTAGACACATTATTACCCATACGAAGATATGAAGCTGTTGTAAAGGGCAATCCCTGTTGCACGTGTTGACCCATGAACAAAATGTCTTTCGCTGCTTGGTATGGTAAAGATGTAGTAGTATTACTTTTTATATAAAACCCATTCTCACTAATATCACTACTTGAGCTAGTAATCAGATCAGGTTTAATTCTCAGATGACCACCATCAATATGAGCGGAATCAACTTCTAAACCATTAAATGTTACATTACTTGTAGTTGCAACATCCTGACCGATACTAATCGCACCATCACTGTATGTAACACCAGTACCACCAGAGAACATTCCTTTCACATTTGCGGAATCTATGTCAAACTGACCAGAGGAAACACTCAAACCATTACCAGCGGTAAAGTGCGCTCTTACTTCTGAAGCACTCGGCCCAGTATAGGTGAAGACACCTGTTGCGGAACTATAGGATAGTGAACCATCACCTCCAGCATCTGTTACAGATACTGAGTTCTTAGCATCACTGTCTGCTCTCGCAGTAGTATAATATAGGTTTGTACCTTCTGTTAAATCAGATGTAGATTTGGTTGTAAGTCTGGCATCAAAATCAGAATCAACACGAGTGGAAGTATAATATAGGTTTGTACCTTCTGTTAAATCCGTAGTACTATAGGGGTCAAGGGTGAGTACATCGGAATAACTCGTACTAGTTGTGGATATAGTGAGTGTTCCATTTGTACTGTCAAAGTCTACTCCTGTTACACCAGCAACTGAAACTGTCCCAGCACTATCAACAAAACCACTCGAATCAATTGTTAGTATAGGTATTGCGGTGTTTGAACCATATGTACCAGCAGTTACTGTGGTATTTGCACTTCGGTCAAAGTCTGCGGTGATTGTTCCAGCAGAGAAGTTACCCGATGCATCTCGTGTAACAATCGCAGAACCAGTGTTCGCATTTGTCGCAGTAGTCGCAGAGTTGGTTACCTTACCAACAGTACTAATGGTCGCAAGTTTGGTATCCGCAATTGCGGCATCAGACTTGATGTCTGCGTTAATGATTGTGTCAGCAGTAATCGCAGCATTAAGTGCAACCGCACCAGTACCATCAAATGATACATCGGTTGCAGTCACATCCCCTGTAAGTGAGAAGTTCTGTCCAGATGCAAGTGCCGATGCAGTAGATGCATTACCTGTTACCGCACCAGTCAGATTACCTTCAAATGTATCTGCAACCAGAGTCGCAAGACCGAATGATGCATCCGCAGTGTTAATTGTTCCTGTTGGTGTCGAGTCATACTCGTCAATCAGTTTCCACTTCTCATCAGTAGTATCAAAGAATATACCAGCGTGAGTATATCCAACACCACTTGTACCAGTGTTTCTGTTTGTGAAGAAACCAGTATCAACGTTCACTGGAGCAGCAGAACCAGTCCACTTATCTCCACTTGTGTGACCAGTGGTCGCAGAGAACTCAATGTCTATGTTGTCACTTAGTGACTGTGCAGAACCAGTAATGTTAAGACCAGTTGCCTGTGGTGATGCAGAATCATAACCCCACTCAAATGTATCGGGAGTTCCTGTTCCATCAATCTTCACATAGAAGTTTTTACCAGTAGTCCCCTTGAAGTGACCACCAAAGAATGCATCGTCAAGACCCGAACCTTGGAATGTTGTTCCTGCCTCACCAATAGTATCACCTTCGTTGAGACGATACATCGGAGAACCTTGTGTTACATTAGATGTACCTACAGTAGTCTGACTACCCAAGATAGTTAAGTTACCATCCACCTGAAGGTTTGCACCAATATGTGCGGAACCAGTAACACGGAATGAGTTAACCGAGTGATTTTCTCGGTTGACCATGAGTACACCCGCATCGGAATCGCCCGACACAACAACCCAACCCATACACATCGGGAAGTTTGGATATGTTGGTTCACTGGATTGTGTTCCACCAGATGTGGTTGCGGATACAAAGAACTGAGAACCAGCACTCACACTTGCAGTATTAACTTCAGTTAACTGACCTTGAAGCAACAACATACCATAACTGTTGTTTGCCATGTCATGTGATGAGAGACCCTGAGCATTATATGCAGAAGAACTAGATGCATTTGCGGGTGCAACTGTCGGAACGTCTTGATCACCAGAGGTATAACTACCACTGAAGTAAAGGGGTGAACCTTTCTTAATAGTCGCACCAGTATTATTAAATACTCTTTGGTGCGATTGCATACCAATTTCAATAGGATTTTGACTTCCGTTGATATCATTATAATAGTTTAGAGTCTTATGTGCATTATCATAGAACACCAGACCCTCACTATATGGTTGATGAGAATCAAAAGTACTTGTGTCAAACTGAACATTCAGAAGTGATGCCGAATCTGCAACCAACTGGGTGGTTTTTAATTTGTTTTCAACACGTAGGTCATCAAAGTGTTCACTCGCACCATCAACGAGGATGATACCATTTGATGCATCCGCAGTAATAACTCGACCAATGTGGTGTGGGAAACCAGTGTCAACTGTTACTGGAGTTTCTGTCACAACACCAGCAGAGTCTGGGGATAGGAACAGGATGTTTCCTGCTGTCATCCCCGCAGTATTGACATCACGAACCAAACCATAACGAGTTACCCAACCATGAGCGTCATCTGGAATATTCATTGTCGCAAGACCAAATACAGCACTTGAAGTAGATGTATTTGCACGTGCAAGTGTTACTTTTGGTGTACCATCTGTATGTGTTCCTGAGATGTATATCGCATCACCATTGTCAATCTGAGCGCCAGTATCATTATAAACATATAGGAATGTCTCTTGACCAACGTTCAGACTTACATCTGGATTTGCGTTTTCTTGAGTACGCAATCGAACCGAAAGACCTTTGTTCTGTTCGGAGTCAAAGTATAATGAACCAGCAGTCTGAGAGAATGTGGTTGACTGTGGTAAGAACTGAATACCCTTAGACACCGCACTGTCTTGAGTTACCTTACCGAATGTTACATCATCGGTAGTGTCAACTGATTGACCAATTGCAACTTGACCATTAGTGATTGTGACACCAGTCCCATCAGAGAAATGCGCTCTCGTTTCGGATGCGTTCGGCCCTGTATAGGTAAAGACGCCTGTTGTGGAACTGTAAGATAATGAACCATCTCCACCAGCATCTGTTACTGATACTGAGTTTTTGGAATCTGAATCAGCACGTGCGGTGGTGTAATAGAGGTTACTTCCTTCTGGTAATTGACCAGTGTTCGCAAGTCCAAGGTCTGAATCAAAGTTCGCCTTGGTATATACACTTTCTACATCAAAGGTGAACTCACCAGTTGAATTGTCATATGTTAAGTCACCACCAGCACTGAAATGCGCTCTTACTTCTGAAGCACTCGGCCCTGTATAAGTGAAGACCCCAGTACTATTACTGTAAGAAAGAGAACCATCTCCGCCTGCATCGGTAACAGATATTGCATTCTTCGCATCTGAGTCTGCACGTGCAGTAGTATAGTACAGATTAGAAGACCCTTCGGTCAAGTTATCTGTAGTGAATGGACTGAGGTTTATGGTAGAAGTAAATGAGTTACCATCCGCAGTACTGATAGTAACTACACCAGTAGAAGAGTCGTAAGAAGTAGATGTAACACCAGCAACAGCAACTGACCCTGCACTATCCAACTGACCCTGTGCATTTACGGTGAATACAGGAATCTGTGTTGCAGAACCATATGTCCCTGCGGTGATACCAGTGTCCGTGATAGAAATCGTGTCGGTGGAATTGTTGTAGGTAATACCTGTTCCACCATCCAGTGCTGCACCTAAGTCTGAATCAAAGTTTACCTTAGTATAAACCTGTTCCACATCAAACGAGAATACGCCAGTAGAAGACTCGTAAGATAAGTCACCCGAAGCACTAAAGTGTGATCTAACTTCAGATGCACTCGGCCCTGTGTATGTAATTACACCAGTAGAAGAGTCGTAAGAAAGAGAACCATCACCACCAGTATCAGTAACAGATATCGAGTTTTTTGCATCACTATCAGCACGTGCAGTGGTATAATACAGATTAGAACCTTCAGTAAGGTCACTTGTTGTTTTAGTACCAAGTCTAGTATCGAATCTTGTATCTGTATAATAGAGATTAGACCCTTCGGTTAAATTGGTCGTTGAGAATGGGTCTAGAGTTGTGGTGGTAACAAAGGATGCACCATCAGCAGTACCGATAGTAAGGTTACCATTCGCAGAATCAAAATCAAATGATGTAACACCAGCGACCGCAACTGTTCCAGCGCTGTCTAATTGACCTTGTGCATTTACTGTAAACACTGGAATGTGTGTCGCAGAACCATAGGTATCTGCTATTACTCCAGTATCACTAATAGAAACTGTATCGGTAGAAGAGTCATATGAAATGCCCGTTCCACCATCTAACGCATCACCCAAGTCCGAATCGAAATTGGTCTTAGTATAAACTTGTTCTACATCAAACGAGAATGCACCAGTAGAAGAATCATAAGACAAATCTCCGCCAGCAGAGAACAACCCACGTATCGTAGAAGTTGTTGATGCATCCACTCCTGTAACACCACCGAGTGAGATGATGTTTGCACTGTCGAGATTTTTTATTAATCCCCAAGTATAAGTATTTGCTGCACTATCAAACACCAACGAGATGTTTGCATCGGTACGTAGGTTCGTTACTTCATAGTTACTTGTTGTCGGATTGTAAGCAAGGATTGAACCATCAGATTCAGTTGCAGTTACATCCACACCCCCCAAGTTGCTGAGGGCAAATGCACCACTTTTGACTCTTTTTATTGGTGTTCCGACAATAACTTTTTTGACTACAATTCTGTCACTAACAACCTTTTTGACTACAATTTTGTCATTGTACGTAGCTTCGATAGTCATTTGTTTCCTCTTCTTATTTTGTAACCGAGGGAGATACTTCGATATGACCTTCGAGTACTCGCTGAGTTATTGTATTGGAATCACTATCAAGATGGGATAGTTCTACATCATAGACATATCTACCTCTAGGGTTCAAGGTATCTGTTTGTGTGTTAGTAAGTGATAATGTGAGAACTCCATCACTAGCTGGAGACGCTATTGCAGTTGTAAACTGTAATGAATCTGGGTCATTTGCGGAATCTGTGTATCTGCGTTTCATCATAGCAGACACTGTTCGGTTTGTTAAATTCAGTGAACTTCCGCTATCATGAACTAGATGTACTTCGATAGTAACATCAGTTCCTTGATTTATGACTATATCTTCGTAATTTGTTAACGACATTCTAAATACCCATGTTAAATAAGACCTTTATGTGTTTATTTATAAGGTTTAGAAGTCCAACAATTTAGTAATCTGACATTATTTCTTCTATGATGTCTTCATGTAATGACATAGACATATCGGTGCGGTCAAACATAAAGGAGACCGTGATTCTCCAACAATTGGTTTTTGCAGCATGATAGACTCGTTTGTCCCAAGGTTCATCATACGAACCAAAGTACCCCGCTTTACACTGCCATCCCTGAACATCTTGCATAACAACATCTTCGCCAGTCTTACCATCAACATATTTGAAGTACCCATCACCTGTTTCTGACCAAGAGAAGATTAGATTATACGCAGATGCGTTTGCATTATTGTGCCATGAAATGAACCCGCCTGGAGGATACATTGTAAACAATGCACAATTTCTTGTTGAGAATAGGGAACATAATTTTGTGTTGAGGTTACTATATCTTTCGTGATATTTCGCAACCACCACATTACCTTCTTTGGTATGTGGAGTTCTGCGATGCATATGTGAACTTTTCAGAGATATTGCGTGTTGAGTCTCAGGATAACCATCATGTTTTCCATCTAATTTTATAATTTGATCACGATACTCGTCACCCGTGTACCAGTCACCACCATCAACATTACCATTCGTGACAATATATTTTTGAATCTCTTCACGGTCATCATAGTATTTTTTCACTTCATCAAGAAGTTCAATAACTTCTTTATTTTTTATAGGAATATTTCTCATTATACAATATACTTGTCCTTTTTCAAACAACCAGAGTAATGTCTCAGAATGGGAGGTTTTTCTCCCTTATCACAACCACTATAATCATACTGTGAAAAGTAGTTCCATCTAATGTCATCTTCAAAGAATCCAATCTTCAAGTCTTTATATTTAGGTTCTTTGTTGGCCAACCACCATAATGTGGTCTGATCAAAGTGTTTTAGGTCTTCGTCATACTGTCTTGTGTTAGTAAACCCTTCTGGTCTCCACGAACCATCCCTTTGTCTTCGGTACAGTTTATCCCAATCTTCCATAAACTCTTGTACCAGAGGATTGCAACTACGATAGAGACATACTCCCCCACATAAAGAGTATTTTTCTATACCATTCTCCCAATCAAACTGACGAATGGCATAAAACTTTCCTCTATCCTCGGTCAGTTCGTGAAAGACCATATCATAGTCTTTCATCTCGTCCCAGACCTTTATGATGTCCTCGTGTTCACATTCCATGTCTGCATCGACATACATGGTGATGTCGTAAGGTGTTTGTGACATACCAGTTAGTTTTTCACGATAATGACCACCACAAAACACAACATCATCTGCCAATTCTTCTGCACGATGATCGACAAATCTTTCTTCAGTGAAAAACGTTATATTTGCATCGGGATAGTAATCTCGGATAGAATCCATTAGGTTGCAAGCGTAGATATAGAAATTAGGATTTCTAGATGCAACAACTACAAAACCTTTAGTTAATTCCTTCATTTTTCATTGAGTCCTGTATAATTAAGATAGCATAAAGATTCACTTCGGGAATAGATTTTGCACGTCTTAATTTAGACTTTAATCCACGATTTTTAGATTCTTTGATTCGATCAATCTCAAAGGTTTCTAATTTGTATGCAAAGAGTTGTTCTAGTTTCTTCGCACGTTCCTTTTCAAGTTTTTTGTGTTTATCTATTTCAGCTTCTGATTGTTTCTTTTCAAGTCTTTTCTTACTAGAATCATCAATCTTTTTTTCACCAAGAAATTCAACGACTTCTTTGAAGATTTCGTTTTCTGTACCATCATCGTTTAATTTGTCGAGTTGCCATACCTTACGAGTGGTTTTATTTCCTTCCACAGTTGCACTGATTGCATTCAAGGTTTTCTTTCTAGGGGTTTCCCAAAACGCATTATCTAACCATGTTCTAGACATTACTGTCTCCTATTTAATTCAAATTTATATATAACTTATATATCACGCAGTTCTTACATAGAGAGTGTAGGTTTCAATAGTAGAAGTTGAAGTGCCTATTTCGGTGCCTTCATAATTACCCTCGAAGTCTCTAGCATAATTACCCTCGAAGTCTGTCTCAAAGTTACCAGTATAGTTACCTTCGAAGTCACCAGTATAGTTACCTAAGAAATTCGTTCTAAAGTCTCTAGTAAAGTTACCAGTATAGTTACCTTCGAAGTCTCTAGAAAATTCTTCATCACCAATATAATTGGAAACACGTGTCCTCTCAAAATTACTCTGACGAACTCTATCGAAGTCACCAGTATAGTTACCTTCGAAGTCACCAGTATAGTTACCTTCATAATTTACTTCACGATCGCTTTGCGATTGTCTTAGGTAGGTACTTGCTCTGGTTCTAGTATCTACACTTTGAAAGTTCACATCCCGCTCTCTAGTATAGTTACCTTCAAAACTTAGATTGTGTCTAGTTCGTGTAACGGCCCAATTCGTGGTATATATGTACCCAGTCACTGATTGAGCTCTCTGATAATAGTTTCCATCACTACCGTAGACACTAGTTAATGTAGGTGAAGAACTATAACTATTGGAATAAACCTGTATACCCGCCCAATAGACCTTCAGGTTATAAGTGGTTGGTGAACCACTAAACCCACCACTATAGGTGATTCTCCAGTACGTATTCCCTGCGTTGTATACGTTTGTGTCAGTTCGAGAACCAGTGTAATTACCACTATAGTTACCTTCGAAGTCACCAGTATAGTCACCTGTAAAGTCCCCCTGAAAGTTTCTTGCATAGTTACCTTCGAAGTTTCTTGAGAACTCTCTAGAGTAATCAGCGGAAAATGTAGAATTTCTGTCTCTAAGAAAATTACTCTGACGAATGGGACTATCGAAGTCACCAGTGTAGTTACCTACGAAGTTTCTTGAGAAAGTATCTGGTCTAACTCTTGTACTATTTTTCTCTACATTTACATTCACCCCGCCAGTGTAATTACCCTCAAAGGAAAGGTCTCTTGCATAATTACCAAGAAAGTTTCCACTATAGTTACCTTCGAAGTTGTCCACTCTAGTAGATACAGAGGTTCTGTTTCTTAAGAAGTTGCCAGTATAGGTTTGATCTTCTTCTGCAGCTACTTTATAGTAAGTATTATTAAAGTTATAACCTGAGAAGTTTGTTACATAGGAACCCTTATAAAATGTGTTGCCACGACTAGAAACATATTTGCTCTGCATAGCGTTGGCGGCCGTCTGGCCTATGTGACCAGATGAGTAGATAGTACTACCATTCCACACAATTCTGACTTCATAAACATCGGTGGAACTAGCGTACCCAATCTGTTGAGAGTAATTCGATACCACCCAGTAATAAGCGGATGGATCACCATAAGTTGTATAACGATACGTCCCTACCCCCCTTCCTTCGAAGTCTCTAGTAAAGTTACCAGTATAGTTACCTGTAAAGTTAAGGTCTCTACTATACACATCAGAGAAATTTGATTCTCTACCTCTCGTATATGTACTAATTCTTGTGTAATCATCCGAGAATGTTTCTTCGGTAGATAGAGTAAAGTCACCAACATAGTCACCCACAAAACCTGGCGAACGAAGACAGGTGCGGGTTTTGGTAAAAACTGAAGAATAGGTTGATGTTCGAGTACATGACCTACTTCGAAGGAAATTAGATTGACGAGTTCTTGAATAAGTACTCTCTAATGTTACCGAATTTCTTGATCTAAGATAATTGGAACTTCTGGTTCTTGTATAATCGTTGTTTACAATAGACTGTCGAGAATCCGTGATGGTTCCTTTTGTTTGCCATGTACCACTATATCCCGCTGAAGTTGGACTACCCTCAACAGAACTCCGAAGCATATATGTCCCTATGCCTTTAGTAAATACATTATTAGAAATTCGATTTGCCGCTTTGTGACCGATACCCTTTTGTATCTGTCGATCAGTCATTACCTGAAGACCTTGGTAATCACCACTATCACCATTAGACCTTTTTATTGCCACTGGTCTGTCGGAGGTTGATGGTGGGGTACTCAGATTGGTTCTTTTGTATAGATTGTATATTTGATTATTGAGAGCGCCCTTTGTGGTGTCTACCGCAAAGGCTTCAATCTCTTGAACATAGTCTGTTCCTGGCGATGAAGTCCCAAGTTGATAAGTGCCAGGATAATCGTTAGTAAAAATATAAGAATTAATTCTATCAAGGAAGGTGTTGTTAGTATTGCTATCCATCTCTTTGATTTTCAATTGCCCATTGTCAATCTCACTAAAGACAGGACAACGATAATCGCTATCATAGTTATTGCTTAATATGTTGTTCTGACCCAATCTGTGATAGGTATTACTGATTGAGTACAGTCCGCCATCACCATCACTTGTTCCTATGTCGGAATCATAAACAGTGTCGAAATAAGCACCAGCAAATAATAAAGCATGATTTTCTCCGAGTCGAGAACTACCAGAAGAATCCAAACTCGCAAGATAGAGTCCTACCTGATATGCAAGATAGTTTTCTTCGTTTGTAGTAAACTTCTGAAGTTCTACAGGATGATCACTATCCTTTAATTTTAATGGAACACTCATCGTGTCTTATACTCCGAATTAATTTAGTTGTGTTCCATTCTCATCATATATAAGTGGGACATCTGCTCTCAGTGCGTTGAGAGCGGCAACGAAGTTATCTCTTTCTGAACCTACGAATCCTGCGGCAAGATTACTTAAACTTCCCAAACGATTGTCACGTATACCAGCATCAGAGTCTAAAAGAGAAATATCATCTGCGAGTGAGTTAACTACACTTACAAGATTTGTTCTATTTCCTATGGAACCATCAGTATTTAGACTTCCAAGATTACCTACTGCACTATCTAGTAGTCTCAGAGATGCCCCAATATTACTTGCAACTAGATTGCCAATACCATTAGAGTCTACGGTTGAACCAAGTTCAGTATGCAATTCATTAATCGCACCACGGAGAGTGGTTGCCGATGTAGCAAGAGCTGCGGCACCAATCTCTCCATCCAATTCGTTGACAGCATCAGCAAGTGTTGTCGCAGTAGTAGTCAATGACTGTGTTGGTTCAACAAAGGTATTAAGTGTATCAATCTCTACTTCTAGTTCTGAGATCGCACCAGATACTGTGGATGCGGTTGTACCCATTGCACCCGCAGTGATTGTACCTAACTCGGCATCGTGTTCATTTATTGCCGCAGTCAAATTCTTTGCCGTAGTGGTCAGAGTTGTATGTGGGTTCGCACCAATGTCAGAATCTAGTTCGTTGACTGCACCTGTAAGATGTTTCTTGGTAGTGTTAAGATTATTTTCAACTAGGTTTGAAACATCACCTCGAATTGCAGTTTCAAGTTCGTTGATCGCATCAACAAAACAAGTTTTGTCGTTTGTACCTAAACTCGCAAGCGTTCTTTTACCACCACCTTCTGCATTGTACAGGTCTTCTTCAAGTTCGTTGATAGCCGATACAAGATTAGTTGCAGTAGTGGTGAGTTTATCTGCAACGAGTAGATTGGATGCACCTCGGATTGCAACTTCAAGTTCGTTGATACCAGCAACTGCGCTAGAGTCTTCATTGGTATTCAGACGCCCAGTCGCACCCAAATCCAATGATATGGTGTTTTGATTGGTTACCAACGTGGTGAAGGTATCCTGAATATCTGTGATTGTGGGTTTATTAGTCGCCATTTATAGTTTCTCTACTAGTTTATTGAGAAGTACCTTTAGTTCATCGACATCTTGTCGCAACTCTTGGAACTCTGATTCTTGTTTCTGTCTTTTTGCTTTCGCTGCACGTGCTTTTTGTATCTCATCTTTATTTATATTAACAATTGACCCACTATTTGGGTCTCTTGCTAAACCACTGTGACCTTCCACCATTATGTATTTTTTACTCATTATACTGCCAATGCAATTGAACGGAAATCACGAAACACAGGTGGTTTAGCTGAATTGTTACCATTCATTACAATCTTAAACTGATATGATGTGAATGGGTCAACCGTACCACCATCACCACCAATTAGGTAACGATACTCTCGGAAATTATTTTCGTCTGGTGCAACTGCATCCTCTACCGTTTCTAACGTCCAATCCACATCAAAGATGTTTTGGTCACCATTCGCAACTCTCCAGTACAAATCAAAACTACTACCAGCAGGTCTCATTGCGGCAAGCATCACCTTCAGACCAACAGCAGGTTCTTCGAGTTCTCCTACACTAGTAACGTGTTTTGCGAGTGAAGAACCACCAAATGCATTCGTTTCTGCAACATAGTTAATTGGAACATTAAATCCGTTTGCAGCAGAAGATGCCTGATTATCAATTAAGTTTGCTTCGGTTGTTAGGGATGCATTCTGTGCATCAATAACAGGACTTACGTCCGAACGTACTGTTGACATATCAATCTTGAATGTACAAGAACGTTGATTCGAACCTAACTCATCAGTCTCGTTTGATGGGTTTGCAATCATTCTCGGTGCAACAAATCTATTTACATCAGCGATACTCAAGTCACTACTGAACGAACCATCTTTCTGATATTTAACTTGTGAACCAGAAGATGCAGCAAGTGATTTACCAGTAGTGAATTTCGCATTATATGTCAACGAAGTATCATCGGGCATCAAAGTTGTGAACTGAGGTATACAGGTATCAAATATAATTTGTTTGTCAAATAATACATCGTCACTCCCGAATCTACCCGAAGAAGTCGCATTAGACCCTGCAGCGAATTGGAAAACAAATCCATCTACCGCAGTAATAGTTCTTTCACCATTAATATTTGAACCAAGTACACCATTGTATGTGGTAGCATCAACAAGACCAGACATATTAACTTTATCACCAACATGGAAACCATGATGACCACCAAGAACAGTCACTGTTGATGAACCAGAAGTCATGAATAGTGGGTTTTCATCAAGTAAATCTAAATCGACATCTCGGTTCTCAAATACCGCACTACCAGAACTTACAAAGTCAGCAGTGAAGATTTTGAACGCCATATCTTTAGTTTGGTCTGGTTCCCAAGTCGTACCATTCTGTGACTTAAACAATGAACCCATAGATGGTTGACGAGAGATTCTCTTCTCGGTTGAACCTAACTCGAATGCATATGTTTCACCAACATACGCCTCATACTCAGTAGATTCTGCAAGAAGTACAATCGCATATTCTGTCTGTGGATTCAAGAAGATGGGTTCCTCGAACTCAAACGTAGTAGGTGCAGCAACTACCGCAGACTGTGTTTGTGCCGAAGGTAAGTTCACCTGACTTGGTGGTAAGAATACAATAGATTGCGAATGGATGTCAGTCGCACTTGGCGCACCATTAACCATTGGTCGAATCTGTAATTGAATAGGAACATTACTGGTATCCTTACTCTTGAAATAACACTGTACTTTAGTTACATAGATACCACTTGGGTTTGTAACTTGGAAAGACTGTGCAAGTGGGTCAGTAAATCGAACACGAGTAGTCTCTGTCCAACGTCTTGTTTGGACTGTGGTGATACGAGTAGAAGTAATAGTCTTCTGTCTAGTATCCAGAGTACCCTGTGCAGTATAGTTGAATGTTGCACGTGATAGTGCCGCATTGTCATCATTCTTACTAATGTCTAGAAGTTTGAACTCACGTACACCAGCACGGAAACGCAAACCACTTGTGGAAGGAATAAAGAACGAACCTTCAATAGTACCATTCACATCCGATTCTAAGATAGTACTACCTTGTGGGTGTGAAGTACTATTTCTATATCTTCTCGCATATGATAGGTCAGTTGCCTTTCTACCATAACGTTTGAAAGTCTCTTCTCTACAGAATTGATCTACTTTTTTACCATCAAAGAATGGGAAGTAACGAGCATTTGGTCGTAGACCCTCTGCCTTGAAGAATACTTTACGTGAACGTATAAATGGTATGAATGTTAATGATACAGTTCTATCCGCAATCTGTTTACGTACAGTTCTTTGACCAACAACAACACGTTGTGAGAACGATCGAGTGAGGTCAAAACCTGCTGAACTTCGATCAGTCGCACCCACTTCGGTTACCCTTGCGTTATTAGGTACACCTACCCAATTCCATGTAGATGCACGTCTCCAACCACTGAATCGACCTGTAAATCTACCATCAGAACGTGTACCACCTATAGTACCGAACCCTGGCACTGGAATATGACGTTTTCCTAGTCTCCATTTCCAACGAGCACGTCTGTTCATCCGAACTTCTTGTGTTCTTACGACACGATCACCAAGATTCAAATCCGCAAGAGTTTCGGTTGCAGTCTGATTGATAACGTTTACAGGAGCGTATTTTGTTTCAAACCAATTGTCTCTAGCGGGAGATAACTTTAGATGACCTTCACCAGTAATAACTGCGAATGGGTTAACATTCATTGCAGTAGATACAAGATTCTGGACTATACCTTCTTTCTCAGAATACTTCAGATAGATCGAGTCACCCTTCATTATAGTATTTGTTGACAAATCTGAATCATATGCCAAAACCACATCATCTTCTTCTGTACCAACACTCAATAATTTTTCTGATGGGTCAATTGCAGCACGATATTCTGGGTTATCTCCATCCGAGAAACTTCGGTCTGTAAAGTTATCTACAAAGAAACCAGACTTAGTTCTTGGCGAACCACTCGCATCCAATACTAATTGAGAAGATGTATCTAGTTCAAGTAGACTTAAAGAAGTGACTTCTTCTAGTTTGTCAACTCTTTTCTCTAATTCAGAAATGTCTGCCATGGTGAATCGTTTTGCTTTGATCGGTGTCATCACAACATCTTCATCATTTAGACCATATGCATTAAGTTCTAAGTTAAATAGTGCAAGAGTATTCTCTGGAGCATCAGGAACTTGTGAACCGAAACCAGCCTCACCAACAAGGTTCTTGACTTCACCTTGTGTGGTTACAACTATCTTATCTGCACGAGGTAGATAGTATTCAACATCTGCTTGGAATACATCACCATTCTGGGGTAGTTCATTCACACCACTTCCAACAAAGGTATCACTTGTATTGTGGGTAGAACGGAAATCTATCACGTCTCTCAGATTGACCGAGGTACGTTGGTTGATTTCGAAGTCTGGGATGTCTTCGTAGTTTACCTGACCAGTATATGAGTTAACAGCAAAGAAGTCGCCCGCACCATGAGTAAAGTTCTTGAATCTACAAAACACATTACCTGTTGGAGCGGTTGCATCAGTTTCTAGAACTAAACGACCATTTCCATAAAAACCAGCACGTTGACCATTGTCCACAGTAAACAAGTGAGAAAGGTCTACACCATCTGAATCGGTTTGTTTGATAGACTCTACTTCATAGATATCCGAAGCGTTCATGTCAACAAATTTTACACCATTACCGTCTGAATCTACAGCAGCAGCAACAGTTGCATCAAGTTCAAGAGTTTTCTGTCTAATTGCAGGAGAACCTTTGTTTACTCTTGCATATATGGTGACTGCTTGACCACTAGGGAGACTTGAAACTGTCATCGATTGACTACCAACAGCAGTAAACGCTGCACCAGTAACCACCGCACCAGTGTCATTACGAGTAACAATCCAATCAGAAGTATTTGTCCATGTCTCGCCCGTAACAGTCAATGCAGACAATGTTAAAGAAGTACCTACTGGGGTACCAGTTACAATACGTTGTACCTCAAAGTCGAAGTCGGTAAGTGACTTGGGTCGTGCCTGAGGTAATGGATATATCAAATTAACTTTTTGTGATTCTTTAATTACTGCCTTACTGTTCTCTAAAACAAGAACCGCATGATTAGTTGAGTTAGTACCAACAGTCTTAACATTACGCAAAGACTGACCAGAGTTCATCTTTATGTCGAATAGATACACTCGGAAGTTTGAACCATCTTCTTCAACGAAACGAACTCGTGCAGTACCAATCACACTACCACTGGGGTCAGTTGTACTTGTTGATAGATTTTGTGTAGCGAAAGTCCCCACATTAAGTAGACCTTTCAGTTCACTACAGATGAAGTACTGACCATATGAGATACCAGCAACTTCATTTGGAATTATTTGAGATGTACGAGGTTTTGCAATTGTAAGTGGAGTAGGTTTCTCGGTATCACCACGATAACCATTCACATATGCAACACCAGTAGATACAGTGGCAATAAAATTATCACCAGAATCTGCGAAATCTACAGTAAATGGGTCAACAATATAATTACCAGACTCTTCTTCAGTCCTTGTTGCCATGACATCGTTAATTTTGTTATAATCATCTGTACCAGTTACTTGGTCAACAACCACACCATCTACTACGTCACAGTAGTAAACAAAGTTTTCGTCTCCAGTAATGTCTGTTTTATTGATCAACGAGAGTTTGATACGATAACGATCTGCGCCAGGCGAAGATAAGTTCGGTGTTGCCCCTTGGTTATCATATAGGTCTTCAGTATCCGCAACAGTTACGATGTCTTCGGTTACTTTGAAACCAACAGTCGCAGTTGCATATCTATTATATTTAGAAAGAATGATTGACTGACCCTTTGCAAATACAAAGTGACCACGAGTAAAGAAGTCACCCTCTGAGTTCGCAATCATACAACCACGACCAACAGGTAAATCAGTACCGACTGCATTGGCAACTTGTAGTGCGACCGATGCACCCGTGTTGTTTATCACATCACCAGCAGACAATCGGATAGGTTCTTCGCCAGAGTTGCCCGATGAAGTATTGATATACTGAACATAAAGAGTTGCGGGGTCACTACCTTCAGCAGCAACAAACTCAAGTACTCGTACCTGAATACCGCCACCGCCACCAATATTCGGCCCAGTAAAAACTGTTCCAACTAGTGTCTGTGGGTCACTTGGCAGAGAGTATGTTAACACATTTAGTTTGATAAACTCGTAATCATTAGTACAGGTTGGCCCGCCTGGGTTTACTGCGGCACCTTCCTTAAAAATGTTTCGACCAAAACGACCGATCTCTTCTTGAATAATTGTTTGCAGTTGGGTAAGTTCCCTTGCCTGCAATGCACGACCACTATTAAAGAGGATTCGATGATAGTTATCACTATCTTTGAAGTCATCCTTATACGAGGAAGAGAATACGTTTGATGTAAATGTCTTTGGCATCGGTTATTACCTTAAATTTGTATTACGAGTTTAATATCTTCGGTCTGATCTGTTGAACGTGTAACAGAAGCACGGTTATCAATATATAGGACTTCCCCAGTAGAGGTATCTATCTCTGGAACTACGTAATGTGAACTAGACAACAAACTACCAGTACCATTACCATCGGTTTCGTTTACTTGTTCGCCAGCCTGGAAGTTAGTAAAACCTGTTACTTCCGTTTGGTGATACCACACCTCGTCAGAGTCAACTTTATCAACAAACGCTTGGGCACCAGTGGTGGCACCTTGGATTATATTGTCGGGAGTGAAGGCCTGAGTTACACTAGTGAAACCGAGTTTCTTGAGACATATACCAGTATCCGCAGTAAATAATACTCCATCCGCAGAGTCTAGTGGATTCTTGAGTAGACCAACCTGTCGGAAATCATTACCAACAATAAAGTCACTACCCTCAACACCCGTTGGTTTACTATTCAACATAATTGCGGTAGAACGTAAGTCATCTCTTGGGTCTGCACCGAATCCACCGACACTACCAAGAATTGTACGTGCTTTAGCGGTTGTGGTTGGTGAACCACCACCAGAAAACTTAACTTCGGCAAAGTTGTATCCAGAACCAAGTGTGTATAAACCAGAACTATCAATTAAAGTGACATTTGTTACTTGTCCACCAGAGACTGTCGCAGCCGCTTTTGCCTTTGTGCCATCACCGACAATAGTAACCGTAGGAGTAGAGGTATAACCCGCCCCACCCGAAGTAACTTGGTAACCCACGACTTGTCCAGCGATTGCATTATTCTGTACTGTCTCTTGTTCGATATCGGGAGCAGGAGAATCTGCGGTGGTACTTGTTATGAGTTTAGTAGGAATATAGTTCGCAGAAACAAACTTGTTCGCTTCCAACGCACCAATAGAATATAAGAACTTCCAGATATAACCATCCGCAGTATCAAATGGAACACCTGTAGTGTTACCTGTCGGTTGTACAGTTGATACCTGTGCATTACCAGCAGAGTTTCTACTCTGTTGGATACACAAATAAACTTGGTTGTTGTCGTTCATGACATAGTAAGTCTGAGCAGGATAACCGATTTGTGCATCATCGTATGCAGAATAGATTGCACCAGATGCCCAATTGTAACGAGGAACAACAAAAGTAATGTCAACTACTTTTTTTGCAGACTGTAAACCGAGACGGAAGTTTCTTTCCTCTCGTGCAGTGTTTAGTACTGTCGGTGCAATGTCCGAATCATTCCAATCTTCTGAACGACCAATTACCGCATAGTAGTGCGTACCCGAAGAATCCATATCATTCTTCAGGTCTTGAATTACTTGCTTTTTAATTGGGTTTGTTATAGTCGCCATTTTCTATATTATCCTATTGTTGTTCCGTTATTACCCACAAAATACCATTTACTCCCAGTAGAGTTCCACATGAGAATACATCCATCGCCTGTACCGAACGAGACATAACCACTTGAACCCACACCATAAATATTTGATGTAGAGGGTACAGTTAATCTCGCCTCACCAGCTCCAATATTTATGAAGGTTTTCATTTCACCTTGAATTGTACCATCAGCGATAGTGGGACTAATCGTACCCGAAGAATTAAATACCGTTTGTGGTTGGTTCATGTTTATCGATGTTGTGGTTGCGATATCGGTTCCCTTCTCTAGAACCAGTTTATTCATAATCTCAATACCACCTGTACCTTTCGCAGATAGTTCAAGACTGATATTCGTGTCCCCACCCGATACATCTATAGATGGGTTGTTACTTGTCGCAGAGTTTGAAATCTCAACATGGTTGACTGCACTCGAAACATTAGCAAACTTGAGATATTCATTACTTGAACTATCTAGTAACGATGCACCACCATCCAAACCACCAAGAGTTGGGTTTTTAATTATTGGTGTAATTAATGTTTTGTTAGATAAAGTCTCGGTGTGGTTTGCAAATACAAACGTATCATTACCACCCAGTAAGGGTAGTGTCGCAGTCCTGTCTGCCGCAAGTTCACTTACACCAAGGATATACTGGTGATCACCTGTGGTGTCATCTATCTGAACCGATGAAAGAACTGGTGCAGTAAGAGTCTTATTGGTCAACGTCTGAGTCATGGTATCCAGAACTAACGTGCCCGATGTATTAGGAAGTGATACCGTATTATCCGCAGTAGGTTCTACCGCAACAAGACTGGTCTCGTGATCGTCTGGAGAAGAACCTTCAAAAACTATACCATTACCAGTTAATGATACGATAGGTACAGTAGTATCTCCACCAAGAGTAGTGTAGAGTTCTTGAAAGTTCTCATTTATTTTTTGGGCAGCAACACGTAGGGTATCACCTGTACCATCGTTCGCTGTTGTCCCTCTGTTTAGTGTCTGTCGTGCCATTTTATAGTCCGTTTGTTATCTAACTATTTATAAGATTTATTGTTCATAATATTAAACTTTTTAAGTATTGTCTAATATTAAACCCTTTACGTACTGGTCGGAATCTGCACTCCACCATTGATGTTTCTGTTGATCAAGTGTTTCGAACGCAAAGTTGTTCGATAAGTCCATACCGTTGGTTCCAACTTCATCTGAATCATCAAATGTTGGAGACCCTGCAATCTGTGCCTCCCTCAAAGATGAATACTGTTCGTTGATTTCTGACATCGATGTAAGCGAGAGTTTTTCAAGAGAAATAAGTTCTGGTCTAATTCGATTGTAAACACCAGCTGAATCAGTATATAGGTCATCTACTATAGAACTCAAATCTGTAACTCCTTGATCGACAAAACCAGCAGCCGAATGTACCGCAAATGGTGGTGGCGGTTCTATCAAAACTTGTGGTGTAGTTACAGTATCTTCTACAACGGACATTATTTGAACTTCAGAACCAACAAACATACCAGCTGGATGTGCAAATAGTTTATAGGGTTCTATCCACTCAGATTGAGATATGTCAGTCTTTATTAGAACTGCAAATGTCTGGTATAATTTATCATTAGTCAGATATTTCAATGAGTTGAATCCGATCTCTGAACCTACTTCACCAACCTTGAACACCTGATTTTTTGTATAGTCGATTGAGGGGTCAACACCAAAGAACGTTCGGAAGAACTGTTCGATAGAGAACTTAGTTCCCTTTGAACGATATAACTGGTTAGAATATTTTGCGGCCGCACGTTTGTCTTTGAATCCCTCAAAGTAGGATTGTCCCAACAACAACTCATCTTCAATATATGATAGAAGACCGATGTCCGTTTGTGTAATATCACGACTATAGAACAATTCGTGGATGAGGTTTGCGGGCGAATCACCACTCTCTTCAAACTCATAATACTCTTTCAATAACGAGATGAGTTTAGGATATTCAGTTCTAAAGAAATCAGGAAGAATTTGTTCAATCTTATGGTCAATAAAATTGAGTTCTCTCCTGTTGATGTCAGTTAATGTAACATCTTTCTTACTACTCATTAGTTTGTTACTCCAGACGCAACATCAACGATTCTTGAGAATGTGTTAGATTGGTCAAATTCAAGAATATCTTGTCTAAATGGCGTGATAGCACTTTCATTCGCTGGTTTTGCACTCAATTTGATAAAGGTATCCGAACCAACAAAGTTATCTATTTGAAGACCTACGATAGACACAGTATCACCATCATAAGAACCCACATTATCAACAAGAACCTCGGTATCTTCGGTATTAAATACTTCTAGTTTGTTAGTATTTAGTTTGTTTCTTAGGATACAGTTTTTGTTCTTTAATACAAACTGGTTTGATGTTATGATATGGTTAACATCATCGGGAACCGCCAAAGCGGCCGCATATCGTAATGTGTAATCTCGAATCGCAGTCAGTGTCGGCGAGAATCGTCTCTGGACAAATGTCTCTGAACGAGAAGACAGGATAGCAGAACTTACGTCATCAATCAATGATAATAGATTAGAACGTCTATATGATTGACCGAACTTACCTGTGTTCTCATCAAAATAAGTTCTGATTGTATTGTTCACTGTGTCCTGAATAGTGTTTCTTGATAATGTGGTCAAGTTCGGGTTAAACTGGAAGAATGTTCTACATTCAACAAAGGTCTTAACTGGGTCGGTGAATTTAAGACCAAACGATGCAACCGATAATTGTTTTGCAAGGTCTATGATGGAATCCTTTGTGACCTGTTCAGTAACCGCATCTACATCAGCATTAAATAGAATGGATAGGAACACTGTACCAAATTGTGGTTCAAGTGCATCTTCACCACCGAAGGATTGCATATCTTTAATGAGTGTGGAGAAGTTTCTCAATACCAGTGTCTTATAATCAGCGGCAGTTACCATTCGATTCTGCGATGCATACTGAAATGGTGCAGTCTGACGAATAGATTCCATCGACTCTTTAGCTGAACCACCTACCGCCTTTGCAATTGTCGATACAGTTACCTCGTATGAACTACCACCAACAGAGACATTTGATTGTGGTTCAAATACTTTCGCAGTGTTGGATTCTGTCCCACTTACCGCAAGGTAATTCAACGTAACCTTTGAACCAGTTGCAGGCGCAGTACCCAAAGTAGAAGCATTACCGAATGATAATTCGAAGAAACCATTGGGTGATTCTTTTAAGATATACAATGTGGAGTTTGCACTAATTGTATTTGCCTTTAATATATTTGTATATGTTGAAAAGACTGAACTTGATGGTGTTTGATACACACGAACAATCGCAGTATCCATATCCATTGTGTTGTCTGGAATAATATAAACCGCATTGTCTTCCGCACGATGTACCAAAAAAGTTTTAACTCTTTCAGTACCTTCAAGAATCTTAATATTCTTACTACCACTTGCATCCTGAAATTCGTATAAACCTTGACCATTGTCTTCTGCGCTGATGTCTTCCGATGTCTGGAATACAAATTCTTTATCATCAACGGTTGTGTTAAACTTATATCCAGATTGAATTTGGATAGTTGAAGTTCGATCTGTAACACCAGCAAGATTCAAAGATAACTTGACAATCGCCTGAGATGATGTCATACTATCTGGAATATAACCAATACCTTCGGCAAGAGAAATCAAGGAACTACGAAGTTGTGCAGTTCCAAGGAAAGATTCGTTCAATGCAAAGTTAGCGGTCAATCCATTGTAGTGAGTATTATATGCAAGAACATCCAGAATGTTTGACAGACCAGATGCCTCGAAGTTATAATCCGCAAATTCATCCTTCTGTGCAAGGAACGTCTTTAGATTGTTCTTGATCGCATCAAAGTCTAATGAGGTTGATTTTATTGTTGTCGCCATTTTATCTTAACCTTGCAAGTGTGGTAGTGAACGTGGTCTCTTCTTCTGTGTTAACTACTTTGAATTTTATTGTTACATCTAATGAATGTCTATCGGGTTGAAGATCAACATCAACAGATAGTACTTCTGCTCTTGGTTCATAAATTTCTATATTCTTTATGATATTTCTTTTCAATACCGCAGACTTGCCTTTATCGGCCAAGTCGAACAATTGACCTCTCAAGTTTCCACCAAAATCTGGACGAAATGGTTTCTCCAACAAATTTGTAAGGATTAAAGTCTTGACAGCCTGTTTAACCGCACCCCCATTCGACTTCTTGTAGACTTCACCACTAGTAGGTTTAATCGCAAGTGTCAAATCAATATCGGTATACTGTCGTGAACGACTGCTCGATATTGACGAGGTTTGTAGGTTGTTGTCTTCTTGTGCAAATGCTCTTCTTATCGCCATACTTCTATTTATAACCCTTTTTACTCGGTTTCTTTAATTTCTACTAATTCATCCTTACTCATTAACTCATTATTATAATAAGTTTCCACATCACCCGCAAAATTTATATCAAATGATTCGGGGGTCTCTGGAAACTCTAATCCTATTGAGGCACAAAGACTTTCATCAGGATTATAGTTGTCATAATCAAGATACAACTTACCAAACTTCACATAATCCTTCCAGTATTCCGCAACATCATATGTTCTTTCTAGATCGATATTACCTTCTTGATCTACTACTTGGTAATACACCAATCTACCATCAGACTTCTTCTGCATCACTTCATCATTTACATCTGGTTCTCTCATCTGATAAATTCCTTCAGAGACAATCAAACGAACATCATTAAAGTTCTTGGTGTTACCATTGATGATTCTAATTGCTTCTGCCTGTAGGTACAGGTGTCTTGCAATTCTCTTTCTCTCTGTATTGGTTACGACATGGTTGAACGGAGTTCGGTCACCATACGCACCAAGGAACTTTGCAATGGTGATGCCAGGCCCTAACTTGGTTGCAGATGTTATTGCACCTTGTTTTTCTGGATTGTATACTGGGTCAACTAATATAATCATGGTAAAAATCTCTTTCCTCTATTTTCAATTGCATTACCAATTGGTTCAAACCCGAATCTTGATGATGGTGATTTCTTCACCGATCTACCAATCGAAGGTGGGGACTTTGTTTTGTATTGCGGATTCAGTCTTTCTTCTGCAACAAGAGTTGACCCAATTGCATCACGTGATGCAGAGTTTCTAAATGCGGAACGAATCTCTTGGGTTGTCGGAATCTTATCGAACACATCCTTATAGTCATCTGACAACAATGTCTTGGTCAACAACACATCTCCACCATCTACTACAACAGTTCTGATTGCATAATCACCATTAACTGCTTGACCTACTACCCATTCACCAGTAATCTGCACTTCCCCAGGCCCCGAACTCGGATACTGTTGTTCTTCTGCAAATATAGGAGTATGTGTACTTGCACTTAACAGAACAGGTGGTGTGAATGTTGCCGAACCCACCGCAGCAGTACCAGCGGTTACTGCGGTCTTCGCAGCTTTTGCATTCTGTGCATAGTATGACCTAAGTGAAAGATCAGCAAAGTTTGCGTTATTCGCTTTCCATGCTTCCGATGCCTTACCAAAGAACGTACCATAGAAGTTCGCACCTGAGTTAAACTCAACAGGGCCTTCGCCACCTTGGAATACGTTACCTGTAAAGTCAACCATTCTACCACCGATTGCACCCTTTTGTCCCATAACAGAAACATACTTCGCACCAGTGATGTTTGCATTCTTACTTGTGATTGCGACTGCTTCTTTACCTGAGATAAGGATATTGTCTTCCGCAGCAATCTCAATATTTCCTTCAACAAAATTCTTTTGGTCTAACTTGACAAACTGATTGTGGTCTGCTAACATAACATCTGTAACGGTACTCAAGGTTCTGTTTGTCTTGGTCTTCTTAACAGTCTCTTCACGATTACCTGTTGTGATGGTTCGATGATTCTGTTGAATCTCTTCACGTAGACTACCACCAACATTGACATTGTAGTTACCACCCACGTCAACATTGTAGTCACCAGTCACCTTCATGTTCAAGTTACCTTGATACACGAGATTACCATTACCCTCAATGATAACAGTCTGATCACCACCAGTCACTTCTACCTTGTTGTTTACTGCGGAAATGATAACAGAACCATCTGCTCTCATCTCTACACCCGCACCTGTACGATGTTTGATTAGTACTCGTTCACCGCCAGGCGTGTCATCTTGTTCTATTACATGACCAGAGATAGTCTCTTGTACTTGGTTGAATGGATACTCGGACGGTCTCTGTGGTTCAATACCCAAGGACACTCCGATGTCACCGCCCCCAACATAGAGGTTGTTTGTTTTGGAACCACGTGCAGCTTTGTTGATTGATGACCCATAGTTATATTCACGTTTGGGATATTCACCTGTAGGGTCTTGCATCCCATCATTCGGAACACCCAGAGTATTCTCTGCACCCTCACCAATCTTATCGACTCTTAGGTCAAAATTGTCTTTCTTAGTTGTCATTCAATAATCTCCGCTGGGGACAATGGCCCTCTATTCAATGGTTCGAGTGTCGTATTCTTTTTCCTGAATACCGACTCAACATAATCTTGTACATCAAAGTATGGGTCTAATTCTTGTGCATCAATATCATTGTGTCCAAACACCTGTCCGCCTGGATATCTACGATAATAACTATTGACAAATTTTTCTAGTGTGGTAAACTGTTCTCGTGTGAATGATTGCGAAGACCTGTAGTCTGTCGCATTGTTTTCACCCGAAGAAACATTCAATCCACCCACCATTGCAATACCAATAGAGTATGTATCATGACCATTAGTAGAAGCGTGTTCACCAATACGGTTAACTGGTCTACCACGTTGTAGTCTACCATCCCTACGAATCACATAATGGTAACCAATACCTTCGTGACCTAACTCTACTTGTAGGTTATTTATCTCAACCGCCCCAAGGTCTTTATTGGTGTATGTCTCGGTTGCATGGATAACAATCTCGGTAATATCACGGTAGATATTCTGGAACTCCGCATCAAGTTCTTCAACAGATGATATCATAGTGAACATATCGTCTGGATTGTTCCTACCACTCCATTTTGCAGATTGGTCAATAGGTTCTGCAATATCGAATAGGTCAGCAGTAACAACAACCGAACCACTAATAGTAGTGTCTAATTGATTCATTTTGTCAGCGATTAATGACATCTCTTGTTGTGCTCTAGCAATCTCGTCTTCTGGAACACCACGTTTTTTTGCTTCTTCTATCATCTTAATTTGCATCTGCAAAGTACTAGACGTATTAGGGTCATCAGCGATAACCTGTTTCATATCGTCTGATACATTGGGCGATTTAGTTACAAGGGTCTTGACACCTTCTTTCTTATCTTTCTCATCACCCAGAGTGAACTGTTTAAGTATTGTTATTCTCTCTTGTTCGGTAGCAGATATACCGCCTGGAACTATATTCGCAATAAATGATGCTGCAGCACCAGTTATTGCCTCTGCGACATTCTGTAGAACTCCAGACACACCCCTGTTATTTGCAGCATCATAATTCACATTGAAATTATCCGCAGCTTCCTTAAACTTATCTAACGCACTAGACACATTATTTAAGTCTGTGTCTACAACAGCACCAGCGGTATTCCCTAACTCTGGTATGTCGGGTTTGAGACCCTTTGCCTTATCGATCAGACCATCTATACCAGTAGCGTTTACAACAAAGTCTGTCGCTTTCTGAATTAACTTGCCAGGCAATGCTTGTACTGTATTAATTGCATCGGTGACTGTCGAAACCGCACTATTGATAGAAGCGATAGGTGCAATTGCACTAAGTGTAGTCGCCATATTACTAGCAAAGGTTAGAGTACTCATTAAAGCACCGATACCACCAAACCCACCACTAACAGATTTGGGAGGTTTCATTGCTTCGATAGTGTCGGTAAATGATTCTATTTCTGTGAAGTCTGCAGCCTTCTTATTCTCTGCAACACTCTGACATTTTACAATACTCTCCGCAGTACCATCACATACAACCGCAAGTGCGGAAGTTGGATTGTTCGCTTTAAGTGCGGGGAGTCCTGTTAATGAAGTAACAGTTGTGGTCATAGAACCAAACGAACGTGCAGGGTCGTTTGCATCACGACCAGCGCTCTGTGTTATCGTAAGATTACCAGAACCATCAGAGTCTATTGTTTGAGTTATCTCTGTTAGACTTCCATCCGAGTCAGTTGGCATTTTCCAACGAAGGAAGTTACCATCCGAGTCAAGTACTGTCTCATGTTGAACAAGCGTACTGTTACCCACTGGGCCAGATAAACCTTCTACGTTGTCAGTAAACTGTCCCACCGAACTGGTAATAACTTCTTCCGAAGAGTTGGTTGATTGTCCTAATGTTTTTATACCAGCAACTTCTAAACCATCTTCTTGACCGATGATAGTAGTTCGTTTCGCAAAACGTTCTTCGATTGCAGTTCTACTTGAACGAAGGTGTCTCGCATTCTCATTATGTTTCTTTCTGTTATCAGAACCAAGACGAACATTCAAATTTGTTTTATCTAATGACATTATGAAATCCTATCTACTAAGTTAAGTGCATTTCTTTCAATCTCTTTGATTGATGCACTATCTGGTTTGCCCAAGTAGTACTTACTGACTACGTAACAGATACCTTTATTCTCAAGTCTGTCTGAGTTGAGAAGTCTTATATTTGTACTGGATTGGGTTCCGTTCAATTCGAACGCAACGAATGATAACTGAACTAAAAATTTATTGTAATCATTAGAGAATTTTTGTAACTCTGTATATCTAAGTTTTGTGAATGCTCCGATACCTCGTGAATCTGGAGTTTCCCCTGTATTCATACCAGAAACAAAACTAAGGGCAGCAACCAATCCTATTGATTGTTTAACCGAATATCCCAGATTCAAAAAGAAAGATACCGCAGTTTTCTCCCTATTTCGTTTTATGTTGAGACCAATCCTACTGGTTTTTTCATTCTCTATATCAATATCTTTAGGTGCGGATTCTATCGCAACATTGCCCCAAACAACTTCTGGTTTATTGTCTGCATCTAAGACTGTTTCTGATTGACCTATTTGTATTGGTGTTGGATATTCGATATGTGGTAGTGAACCAAGTATGATAGGTGTCTGTGAGTTCATTCCGTCCATGAACATACCAAACACCAATGCACTCGGTTGTAGTTGAGGCATTCGTCCGATACCCGATGCACCACCTTCTGTGGTTGGAATCACACATTGCGCCCAAGGTAAGTCTGACTGAGGAATTAGTCGAGTCGATTCTGTATGTAATCCATGAATACGAATCTTGACACGACCCTCATAACCATATGGGGGCGATGCATCAATCACAGTAGCAACAAACCACCTTGTGTTGTCACCATAAAATTCTGATAGAATAGGATTCATTATGGAAGTTTCTCCAGTTTACAAACATTCATTGATACAGTGTGTTGTGTCCCTTGGAATGTGTGTCTTGTGTCATAGATAATAAAATCACCAGACTTTGCCTTATCGTATAATTCTTCTGGTGAAATCCTATCAGAAACTTCAATGTTGTCATTCACAATCAGTAGGTTCACGACATCACCGACACTAGCTTTTGATATTATAAATCCAGCGCCTTCAACCACAACGTTCAACATATTCTTATAGAGATGATTTAGTACAGACCGTCTTTCCAATTTCTTTTTGAATTTAGTTCCATCATACTCATCATGGTAAGACTTGAATCTGCCATAAGTTCCCGAAGATGTGATAGTATGGTAGACATGAGAACTGTGTTCGTCTACGTTCTTCTCGCCAATCTTAAACTCGGTGTCAAATACATTCTGATTTTCACCGATCAGATTATGTTTTTCTAGATTATCTAGAACATTTCTTACCGAGTGTTTACTCTTAAATATTCTACCAGTATTCAGATTAGTGTTCTGCATGGTAGAAGTGACCACACCTTGTTGAATCAGATTAAGAGTATTCGCTTGTTTTGATACCTTGAGTGCCTTAATAGTGAATGTCTTCTCAAACTCTGTCTGATCTTCTGCACCAGCGACATTAGCGGGATTATATACATAAGGTATCTTTGAGTTAAATGCTTTTTGTGATAACATGACATCCAGATTACCCAAACGCAAATTAGTGTCATGTATTGATGCATAGGTAAAAAATGGTGACCCTGTGACTGTAGTCGCCCGTTTGGTTAACCAATCTATCGCATCAATTGGTGTCAAATTAGGAATAATACCCTTCATGTTCGACTGTAGGGGAATGTTCCTTTTACCATTCGATAAGAATAGATATGACAGGTCAATGTCCTGATTCATCTCGGTTGCAAGTAACTTGGTAATAATTTCATCAATACGACCATTAAATGATTTACTGATCTTCTTGAGTGACGACAACACTGCGTGTTCGTCCATCAAAGTGAAGAAATAAACACTAGACTTACCATTTGCATTTGACTTGACAGAACGTTCAATTCCTGTCATAATGAAAGTTCGTTCCATAACAACATCGAGATCGTTATCGACCGATGCCATCTTAATACTCAGTCTCTCGGTTCCTTGAAATGATATTGAATCGAATAATGCTTTATCATCAAGAATAAGTACCTGGCCAGTGAGGTAAGGTTTATCTAAACTTTCGAATAGACTAAGTTCTACAACAGAAGTCCGTAAGTCAATAGCAGATACATCACCACCACCAAAACGATCAGCAGTAAGTAAAGCTTCAGTAATCTTATATTGTTGAGACTGTGTAGTCTTCATTAAACACTAACACCTTTATGGAAACTATTAAACTCTGAAACTACCTTATCGATCACTTCTGGTTTCAATACTATAATTTCTTTCAACTCGTAGTATTTTTTTTCTAAACGATCTTTGTATGTAATTGGTATAAGTTGTCCAGTGCTGCCGAAGTCATATATTGGAATATCTTGATAAAGACCATCGGTATCTTCGTAGTGATGAACTGCGTTATATTGTTCCGATTCTTTGATCAATGTTGCTGTGAAAACTTCACCTTCAGTTGAGGTATAAATTAAATTCTCGGTCTGTCCAAAGTTTTCTAGATTGGGTAGGTTACCAAAGTTGTTGCCTGGAGTCAAGGAAGTATCGATTACTAGTTGTCCGAGGTCTGGAATACGTCTAACCACACGACCTACTGTACTACTCTGTGTACCACTCACAATCTGTCCGACAGGAAAGGAATTTGATATGTCGGTGTTGGTAGTCACGATGCGGTACGGATATTTTTCTTTTGTAACATCTAACAACTTATGTACTTCTACAGGCCAACCCGATATACGCAGACTATCATTCATTAAAAAGAATGTCCAGTAGTAATCCGTAGTTCCATAAAGTCTGTATGACAATGTATCTGGTCTATCTCCCGATAGAATAGTGTGTTTCTGATAAAAAGAAACCTGATCTTTCAATGAATCGATTAAATCAACATATTGAGTTATATTGTCAAACAGTACAGGTTTTTCATTGTCACCGAATTTATAGTCGGTGAGAGAAAAGTTTTTGAAATACTTAGTTGTCATTAGAACCCATCCTCTTCAACATCTTTTCTGTTGAGTGTTCTTGTTTCTTGGAAAGATAGTGACATTTCAATTTCTTGGAAGTTACCATCACTGTGCATCGCCATTGCGGTATTGTTATATGTCACATTCACATCTCGTAAATAACATGGTTTAATTCGAGTCGCAATCTCTTCGCCATCATACTCAAGATTGATCTGAAACTTGTTTGGAAAACGATACCCAACAGATATTTGACTTCCAGCAATCTCTACATTAATGTTTTCGGGATATAGTTCTGTTCGGAATAATTTAATAATCTCTTTGATTTCTTCTGCTTCTTTTGGTGATGTCGCAATGAACTTAAATGCAAATGCAAACTCACGAAGCGCAACCTCTTTGAATAATACTCGTGTGTTTGGATTTGTGGTTACTCGACCAGCACTTCTAAATGCGCCAGCAATTTCATCTGGAAATCTACTCATTAATTTGACTGTGGCGAGTTTAGCGACATCAGCATTCGCAGCACCACCAAATGCTGAACCTAAAGTCTTACCCGTTTGTTCTAGGAGCGCATTAACCGCACCTTTACCAGATTGTAGTCCTGCCTCTGCCGCAGCACCCATGCCACCGATTTGCATATTGTCATACGCAACATTGTCACGAAACTGTAAACCAGCAGGAATATACAGAGACACTTGTCTTCCTAGTGTGGCCAAAGGTTTTCTCTTAGTTAAGGTTTGTGTGCCTGGAGACTGTCCTTTTACACTCTCGATCGCTTTTTGTTGATCTTCAGGATTATCTCCAGCAACATTCAGTAAAGATGTTCTCTGTGCTAATGCACGACCCATATCCACTATTGTACCTAGAGCATTACCGAGATCGGACTCATCTTCTTTCATGACATTGAAAACAACTCTACCTTTGTAGTCGTCTGGGTTATTCAGTGGATACTCAAGGTCTTTTTCCTCTAACGTCTTGATTATACCCTGAAGTTCTTTTGGTTCTGCCATTTTAGTTTCTCTATAAATAAGTTAGAAATTCATTATCTTTATTTATAAGGTTTTTATGGCATATTCGGGTAGGTACAGAGTAAAAAATCCAAAGAAGTATGAAGGAGACCACACAAAGGTCACTTATCGTTCCTTATGGGAGAAACACGCCTTCAGATGGTGTGACGATAACCCCAAAGTGGTGAAGTGGTCTTCCGAAGAGGTTATTATACCATACTTATATGAAGTTGACAAGCGTTATCATAGATATTTTATGGACTTAAAGATTGTTTTGAATGATGGCAAGACTTGGTTGGTCGAGATCAAACCAGATAAAGAAACCAAAATACCTACTGGTAATAAGAACACCAAGAGATACCTCAACGAAAGTTTCACCTATGTCAAGAATATCAACAAGTGGGAAGCTGCGAACGAGTATGCAAAAGATCGTGGATGGAAGTTTGTTATCTGGACGGAAAAGAATGAACCATTGAAGACTCTTATTCCCAAATCAACAAAACCATTGAAACCTTTGAAGAAAACTTTGAAACCTTTTCGTAAGAAACGTAAAAAATAGGTATAAATAAACGTATGAGTAATATTTTCAACAGACTAGAATTGCAGGCATTCCGTGCGGGAGTTACACCTCGTACCAAGGAGAGTCGTGATTGGTTTATGAATAAAGCAAAGAATATGCGAAACATAAACCGACAGGCACTTATAAAAGAAGACCCCTTGACACAAAGGACTGCACTGAAGAATCTGTCGAGAACTGGATTAGTTGGAACAATGCAGATGTTCTTCTACGACCCCAAACACAAAGAGAAACTTCCATTCTATGATTTGTTTCCTTTAGTTATTGTGGTTGGGCCTGCGGAAGGTGGATTCTATGGATTGAACTTGCATTACCTTCCACCGATTCTACGTGCAAAGATGTTAGATGCATTGATGGAAACCGCAAACATGAAAGCGGGTGAGGATGCAAAGTTTCAGATTACATATAAGAGACTACAAGCAATTTCCAAGTTAAAGTATTACGAACCATGTTTCAAACATTATCTGACTAAACACGTCAAGAGTAAGTTTGCGGAAGTACCAATGCCCGAATGGGAGATTGCGACATTCTTACCGACTGCACAGTTCAGAAAGGCAAACTCTAAGAAAGTTTACGCAGATTCACGAAAGAAAATAGGTAAAAATGCATGACGTTAAACATTGATGACTTTAAGTCACAGGTTGGTAAAGGTGGCGGTGTCGCTATGGGGAATCTATACAAGATTTTCCTTCCACCTATCAAGGGTGATGCACGAGAGATGAATCTACTCTGTAAGGCGACATCGTTGCCAGGCAGACAAATTCTATCAACCGAAAAACAAATGGGTCTTACTGTATCTAAGATTGCGTATGGTTATGCAAACGAAGATGTAACTTTGACTTTCCACTGTCTTAATGATATGAAAGTAAAAGAATACTTTGAGACATGGCAGAATCTTGCGGTTAACCAAGAGAATCAAGAAGTCGGATACTTTAATGAGTACACACATCCGATTATTATTCAAGCTATAAAAAAGGGAGTTGCATTCCCTATTAAAAAGAAAAAATTATTTGATACTGGTAAGATACCTTCTTCGATTAGGGGTAGATTACCACGACTAGGGCCAATAGACCTCGCACAAGGTGAACTAGATTTTAACGGAGTATTTGGTGATGATATCACTTATACGTGTGTCCTAGATAAAGCATACCCAACAACATTGAACGCAATTGAGTTGAGTGATGATGGACAGTTACTTGAAGTGACAGTACAAATGTCATACAAGAACTGGAAGTCCAAAAAAGGTGACTCTGTACAGTCCGACTTTGTTAAAGGTCTGGCGGGTGAACTAATTCGTAAATTTTTATAACATTATTTGGAGAATATAATGGCATTACCTAAGTTAAATGGGAATCCGAAGTATGAAATGACGATTCCATCCATGCAGAAAGCGGTGAGGTTTAGACCGTATCTGGTAAAAGAAGAGAAGGTTCTTCTCATGGCATTTGAGAGTCAAGATACGACTCAAGCAATGAAAGCGATAATTGACACCATTGAAGTTTGTGTTGATGACAAGATTAACACCAAGGAATTAACCACATTCGATGTGGAATATATGTTTACCAAACTCCGTAGTAAGTCGGTAGGTGAACGTAGTAGATTGAACATGAAGTGTACCAATTGTGATACACCGAATGAGTTTGAAGTCAATCTAGAAGAACTAGAAGTAACAATGGATAAACCTTCCGAAAAGATTGAGTTACAGGAAGATGTCCATGTGGAGATGGGTTATCCATCCGCAGACGTTTTGATGAACATGAAAGAAGGTTTATCACAAACAGAACAAATAATCGAACTGATTGTCTATAGTGTCAAGAACATTATGACCGAAGATGAAAACATCAACGCAAACGATGTACCTAAAAAGGAATTGCGTGATTTTATAGATTCTATGACAGGCGACCAGTTTAAGAAAGTTAGTGAGTTTGTTGCAACGATTCCAACTCTGACAAAAGAGATTGAGTTTGATTGTAAAGAGTGTGGAACGCACAACGAACATACACTATCGGGTTTTACTGATTTTTTTTAGTAAACCTTTCCCATGATAGTCTGATAA
>Ga0307488_10000449_pt1 | contig 33568 bp, 37 predicted proteins | sample SB02metaG_FD_202248 | JGI IMG/M metagenome (GOLD analysis project Ga0307488, IMG submission 202248) | Sea-ice brine microbial communities from Beaufort Sea near Barrow, Alaska, United States - SB 0.2 | ecosystem: Environmental > Aquatic > Marine > Coastal | place: USA: Alaska | collected...
AGTTATATTATGAGTTATGAAACAATCGAAGTTCGTCGTAAGAAAAGAAATTGGTATCTCATTGGCATTGTTCTAGGTTTTCTTCTAGGGTTACTTGCTTCGGAGGTTCTACTATGAGTATCAAACGAGTAGCAAACAAAGACATCGATAAACATATCGACAACCTTGAGATAGTCAAGGGTTCAAACATCTTCACTGAGAATTCAGGTAAACTACCTGACAATCCCGAAACCGATGACAATCTATACATTGTGTATTCGTATGGGTGGCACTTTCCTATGTATATACACTGCCGACAAGCTAACCTTTGGTATGGCAATAGTGATAGATTTTCTATATCAACTTCCAAACATCAGAGCCAAGCGAGGCCATCACGTAACGTCGACCAATGGCTAACTACCAATGAGATGACAGACATGATTCGACGCGGCTCAACATTGGAGTTTCTTATCAGTCGAGCTAAGTCTGTCGACACGGTTCGACAAGGGGAGGTAGCATTATGAAGCCATTATGCAAATCATGTGGTGCTGAATACAGTATCAAACGTAAACAGATAGGGTTCAGTGTGTGTTTACCTTGTGGAGAGATACAGGCTCGTCGTAAAAAACATACTATCGTGCCTATGCACAAGTCAAACTACATGGTAATCACTGACTTGAGATTACTCAAAGGTATCAACAACAAAGGAGGACTAGTCAAATGAATGATGATTTCAAAAAGCAGCTTAGGTGGTGGGCAATACGAGATTGGGCATTGATAGCATTGGCTTTACTTATGCCGATAGGTGTTCTTGCATTCTTATACTTTGTGGTAGAGGAGGGAATAATATAATGGGATACAGAAGCTCAGTAGTATACGCAATAGAACCTAGTCCAGACTCTTTGGATAAATGGTTTGTATTTCTAGCCGAGGCGAGGAACTGTCCGACCACGCAACTGGCGATGCAGATGATTGACCGAGGGGGCGAGTGGGCAGACAAACCTAAAGAAGTATGGTGGCGAGGAGGGTTGGATAGTAAGAACAATTCTATCCTCATGGAGTTTGAAGATACCAAATGGTATGACAGTTTTGATGAACCAAAATCGTTCAATGCCTTGTTTGACATGATAGAGCAAGACTATGAAGACCTCATCAACGCAGGTTACATTAGAGTAGGTGAGGAACAAGATGATGTTGAGACACGTCATGTTAACGATGGGTATGAGTTAGTAAGAGCCATTTCGTATTATGAAGTAGATGGTTCAAGCTATCAGCAGTGTGACTTTGAGCAAGATGAGATAACTCGTCGAAGCGTTTCGACAGAACGAATGCAAGTTAAATTTAAAAAGGAGAGTGAACATGAAAAAGTTTGAGATATTGAAGATTAATAATTACTTTACCACCACAACAATCTCTATTCAAGCAAAGAATGAGGACGAGGCTTACGAAAAGTATAAGCGAGGTGACTATAGTAGCGAAGATGAACATGAGAGTTCACTAGATGGGTCAGACCCTATGGGGGGTTCTGAAATTGAAATTCACGAAGTAAAGGAGAGTGAACATGAACTTTGAACTAGAACAACCGAAACACATTGTGTCTTTGGCTACGTCAAGTGTGTTGGTATCAGTAGATGTCAATGTATGGACTGCAACCAAGCAAGACAAAGGTATCAGTGATGAGGTAACGACAATGAAAAAAGCAGAGATAGGTATGGGTAAGTTTACCAAGTATCTATTTGCTAAGAACCCTAAGCACCATAGGATAGTGAAGCTGCGTCAGTTGATCTACAAGTGGGCGAAGACAAGCACATACCGATGGAATAACTCTCAGGATTTATTACCAACGATTGATATTGAGAAATTCAAGAAAGAATATCATGAGTATGAGAGTGAGTTTAATATAGCAGTGGAAGACTTTCTTACTAACTACCAGAACCTAGTGTCTGACATGGCCTTCAAGCAAGGGGATATGTTTGATAGTAATGACTATCCTCATGTCGATACGCTTCGACAGAAGTTCAGTATGAAACTATATGTAGCAGAAGTGCCTAGCCATGACTTCAGATGTCAAGTGTCGGAAGACATTGCTCACGATTTGAAATCTCAGTATCAGGAACAAGCAGATGAGATTGTGAATAATGTAGTGGACTCACAGATGGAACGTATCACTGATGTATTGCAAAGTTTAAGTTATTGTTGTGGTGTCAACGAGAAGGTAGACAAAGAGGGTAACCCTACGTTCAAGAAGAGAGCCATCTATGATACAACATTCAATCGTGCAAAAGCATTGGCTAATACCATTAAGAACTTCAAGCCTATTGACAATGAGAAAAGTATCAAGCTATCTCAAGCAGTCAATGAACTTGAGTCAACCCTGACGGGTGTATCAACGGAACTATTGAGAGATAGTGACGCTATGAGAGTGAAAGTAAAGACTGACCTAGATGACATACTATCTAAATTTAATTAACTACGGAGAGAAACTATGAGAGTAACAATTAAAGAACTACGAAACATTATACCTACAATCGGCACAACCATTACACCGATTATACAAAGCGAGCCGGGGTGCGGCAAAACCTCACTGTTGAAAATGTTGGAGAAAGATTTGGGGGACAAGTATGACTACATCTATGTGGATTGTCCTGTCAAAGATATGTCTGACATTGCAATGACTATACCGAACCATGATACCAAGTCATTGGAAAACTATGTTGGCTCATTGTTTAAATTAGATAGTGATAAACCTAAAGTGATACTACTAGATGAGTTTATGAAAGCACCTAAGTTATTGCAGGTGATATTCACTAGACTTATGTTGGAGAGAACGTTAGGTGATACACCACTACCTGATAAATCTATTGTGTTCGGCACTTCTAACAACCAATCAGATGGAGTGGGCGACACTATGCTAGCCCATGCTGGGAATAGAGTGTGCATTATGCAAATGGAAAAACCTAATGTTGAGGATTGGCTTACATGGGCAACCGAGAATGGAGTATCTTCTCTAGTCCGAGCCTTTGTGCATACGTTCCCTAGATGTTTGGCGAGTTATCTTGATGAGGGGCAAGAGGATAACCCTTATATATTCAACCCCAAGAAAAAACAGTTATCCTTTGTAACCCCACGCTCATTGGACAAGTGTTCTGTCATTGTCGATAACAAAGAAAAGCTAGGGGATAATGCCACCATGTGTGCATTGAGTGGGACAATCGGTAAGAGTGCGAGTGCTGACATGAGTGCGTTCTTGAGACTTGAAAAAGATCTACCTGTCTTTACTGACATCATTGCTAATCCTATGTCGGCTAAGATACCCGAACAAATATCGGCACAGTTGATGTTGATGTTTCAAGCAGTCGACAAGATTGATAGTTCGCCTACCTTAACTTCCTTCATGAAGTATCTCAAGCGAATGGAGAGTAATGAAATGCAAGCCGTATTCTTTACTATGATAGTTAGAAACTCCAAGACTGTGAAGATAGCTAGGAACAATGCCGAGATTGCAGAGTGGGCAAAAGAAAACCATTACTTATTCTAGGAGAAAACTATGAACTACAACGAAGACCAAAGACTCAAGAGAGCTCACGTGGCCTTGATGAAACATCATGAGACTGCCTTGTATTCAGGGATAATCATGATGGGTAAATCAGAAGTCAAAGATGATATACCCACGGCATGCACCGATGGTATTAACAAATACTATGGGAGAAAGTTTATAGAGAAACTCAATGACATGGAGTTGAGAGCATTGGTATTACATGAGAACTTACATGTGGCACTCAACCATGTCTCAAGGTTCAAGCGATTGTTCCAAGAGAATCCTATGCTTATGAATGCTTGTGCTGACTATGTTGTCAATGATGTCATTGTTCACCTTAAAGATGAGAACCTATGCAAGCTGCCTGAAGGTGGACTGTATGAGGACAAGTATCACAATTGGAGTGTCAAGGAAGTCTATGATGACCTCAAGCAACAGTTGTCGAACCCTAGCGACAGCAATGACGCAGGGGAAGATGGCGAAGCTAGTGAAGGTGCTACCCAGCCCAGTAAGCTATCGCCTGATAGTTTAAAGACTCTAGACGAGCATGACTTTGCTGACAGCGAGAAAACTCCTAAAGAACTCAAAGAGATGAAACAAAAGATTGAGAACGCTTTGAAAGAGGGTAGCATACTTGCAGGGAAATTTGGTGCTAATGTTCCTAGAGCCATTGAAGAATTGTTTGAACCTAAGATTGATTGGCGAGAAGTCTTGAGAGAATTTATACAACAGTCAATCAAGGGTAACGACGAGTATACATGGCGTAAGTTTAACAAACGCATGATGGCAAACGATCTCTACCTACCATCGATGGAGAACGAAACGATTGGAGAGTTGGTTCTTGCCATAGATACGAGTGCTTCTATCGGTCAGAAAGAGTTGGGAGAGTTTGCTACCGAGGTTGTATCTATCTGCGATACAGTAACTCCTGAAAGAATACGAATACTTTGGTGGGACTATGAAGTTGCCAAAGAGCAAGTGTTTGATAGGGATAGCTACCAATCAATCCGAGACTTACTTAAACCTGATGGTGGGGGTGGGACAAGGGTGTCATGTGTCAGCGAGTATCTAGTCAAACACAACATAGAGTCTCAAGCTATCATTGTATTTACTGATGGCTATGTTGAACATGATATTAGTTGGGACATTCAGTCGCCTACATTGTGGGTGGTAACAGAGAACAAAAACTTTACAGGCTTACCGGGTCACGCAGCAGTGTCTTGGGATAATGTATAAATTAAACTATAAGGAAAAACTATGGACATAAAAAATTGTATTGAAACAGGATTGTATACAAAAGAATTAGGGGAACAGATGAAAGGCACGACAATTTATCCTCTGATACAAGAACTACATCTAACCTATGGCCTAAAGGTAAGTTCGAGATATACAATATCATGGTATGACTATGATGATACTTACCAATATAGATATGCTAAAAATGACACAGAGGAAGATACGAATCACAACATTGAAGATTGTTTTATGATGAGTTGCCGAGGTATACCCGTTGCATTAGTATATTGGGATACACCGAACAACAAGTATGCCTTTCATTTTAAAACATCAATCAAAGACAGGGGTAAAAACAATTGGGATAGGAGGACAATAACTTCTGTAAAAATATCTCAGATTATTAAAACGATTGCCAAGAAAGAGATTAACTTTGCAAATGTTGGCGACTTTGTGTTAGATGGAACGGCAATGAAAGGTCATTTTGAAGTTGATGGTAAACCTATCAGAGAGATGAACGAGGACTATGAAAAACATTTGAAAACTTTGAGTGGGGGGTATCAGGCTCACAAACCTACACTAGCACTTGTTGAAAGTTTGTATGGTGATAAGAAACCTATACCCCATGAACATGATACATACTTTAAAGACTTTGTAGACAAATCTAAAAAACTATGCGAAACTTATAAGTCTGCTAAAGAGATAGTAGATTCTGAAATGAAGAAAGGCTTTTATGCCTTTGGTATAAACAAGAATACTAATAGTGTAATAGTAGGTAACTATGAGGTTGATACTATTCATACTACTTCTAACAGAGAATATTATAACTTAGAAGATACTGATGTCATTAAAAGTATAGAAGACTTTAAATCGTATGAGGATATAAAACCTATCCTTACAATGCTTAAAGTTACTTTGGAAGACCAAGACAAATATGTTCATAGAGAGTATTGGCTAGATGATAATTATGTTAGATGGCAAGAAGACTTAGGTGTATTGTATAAAACTAGCACCTACAGTGAGGGTTCTTTTAATAATCCATTCAGCATACATTGGCTACTGATAACTAAAGGAGATGAATGCGTTACAGAAACACAGACTCAAGTCTTGGAAGAGAAGATGTAAGATTATCTCCAAGACCTAGCCACTTCAATAGTAATGATGAGAGGTGTCGCATGGTATTGACGCAAGTCGATCCCGTCGACACCTTTCGACAATCCCCACGCTATACAATTTATACCGACACAAATACTACAAGATACATCTCTTCTGAAGACCTACCTGCATGGCTACATTTAAAATATGCTATGATAAATGCCGTGAGTATTCCAATAGAAAATCCGTGGTCAGTAGATATATCTGAAGCTGACTGCTACGTGCGTCACCAGTTTCTAGATGATGGTGAGTCTGATTTCGAAGACATAGGGTGGAGAGTTCATGCGGATACTTATGTGATAGTGATGACCGATAAACAACTAAAGGAGATAGAGAGTGGCAAACGAGAAGAAAGTTAAAGAGGGAGTTAAAAAGATATTAAAAAAATTAGGTTGTTATTATTGTATGCCTGCAACAGGAGGTTATGGTGCTAGTGGGGTGCCTGATATATTAGTATGCTACCGCGGCAGGTTTATAGGTATAGAGTGTAAGAGTGATGGTAACAAACCTACTGCCTTACAAAAGAAACATCTCAACGATATTACTCACGCCAAGGGACAGTCATTGGTCATTGACGAAACAAATATTAATATGCTAGAGTCATTTATTATTAAAAATATTAGAGAGGATTTATCATGGCAGTAGATATGGTTAACCACCCACCCCACTATACAAGCACAAAGTATGAGGTGATAGATATACTAGAAGAATTTTTTAAAGATGATCCATTACTATGGCAGTGCGGTAAATATCTTTTACGTTGTAAAGGTAAGGGAAACCTAGAGCAAGACCTTAGTAAGATGATATGGTATGCTAAACGGAGAATGGAAAGGGAGGAATTAATTAAAAATGGTGAGACAGAAAACATTGAGAAACACATTGATGAGACTCAACGTAAGATTGCTAGCGAAGATTTAGCTGATGAAATACTTAATGGTAAGTATTGCGTTGGTGGTAATTGTGAAGATTAATTTAAACGAAAGGAAAAGGAATGCCTAAAGTGGCTTATTCAACAGAAGAAAGAGAAAAGATTATAAACCGAGCCAAAGATTATATGCAGAGGAAACCTGACGCACCTAGAACCAAGGTAGCAACTTATGCGGGGGTAGGGCTATCAGTTTTAATAAGGTGGGCTAAAGAAGATGACTTTGTTATCCCTGAACCCATCACTAGCAAACAAAGAATGGCGAAAACTCCATGGAAAGGAACTATAGTATGAGTGATGAGATAGATGATGCGAATGATGAAGTCCAAAGACGGCTTGAAGCAACATTATCTAATGTAGATACTGAAGTTCCTGACAATGATACGGGTAGATGTATATGGTGTGAGGAAGTAATTGGGGGTAAAGCTAGATGGTGCAGTCCGCTTTGCCGTGATGAACATACTAAATATGCGAATAAGATATGACAATTATAAAAGAAGATAACAGAGTGGGCCCCGCAGTTTGTTGCAAGTGTGGTAAGGACGCAAAGATTAATCACGGGGGCAAGTGGTATTGCTCTATTGAATCAGACATGGGTGTGATGAACTTAAAAGGATTTTGTATAAAAGAGAGGAAAAATAATGGAAAAAGTTTATGATATATGGATTGAGTTAAATAAAGAGTTAATAACGGTAAAAGCAGAAAACTTAACAGAAGCTTTACAAGAAACAAAAAAAGAATTAAATAAAATAATTGATAGTATCACTGAAGAAGACCTAAAGAAAAAAATAGATACTGGAAGGGGGTTACATTACTATGAATTTAAAAAGAAAGATAATTCTTCTTTGTACGCAACATACGATAACATAGAAATTACAATATATGACGCTTTAGATTATTCACATGTGGAGGGTAAAAAATATAGTGATTTTGGAGACTATGATTTGTTAAATTGGGATAGACCTGAAATAAAACATCTTGTAACTCATAGTCTTTGTAGTTGTTGTGACCACGTACTCCCTAAAAAAGATATAAAGGATTGTTGGGGAGAAAAAGATAATATTTTAAAAAATGAATGTAAAGAAAAAGGTTTGAATTACGAGTATGTTGAAGATATTTCTTCCATTTGTAATACATGTATTGCCGATAAAAAATATATGAGTGAGTACAATAGAGTTAAAGAAATTGATGAAGAATTTAAAGCGAAAGGGACAACTTGAATCTAGTAACGATTGACTTCGAGACATTCTACGATACGGGCTATGGGCTTAATCGTTTAACTACCGAAGAATATATAAAATCTCCTATGTTTCAAGTGATAGGTCTATCCATAAAGATTAATGATGGTAAGACAAAGTGGTATACAGGAACACAGGAGGAACTTCAAGATGTGCTAAACACTATTGAGTGGGATCGAACTGCGTTAGTGTGTCACAACATGATGTTTGATGGGGCAATCTTATCTTGGGTATTTAACATTACACCTAAAGTCTACTTTGATACGCTTTGTATAGCGAGAGCATTGCATGGTACTAATGCAGGAGGTTCACTTAAAGCATTAGCTGAGAGATATAATTTAGGACAGAAAGGTACTACGGTTCTTCAAGCTAAAGGTAAACGATTAGAAGACTTTCAACCACATGAATTGCATGAGTATGGAGAGTATTGTAAGAACGATACAGAACTAACCTATAGTTTATTTAATATAATCATAAAAGGGTTTTCTCCCAGCGAATTAAAGCTTATTGATTTAACCATAAGAATGTTTACACAACCACAGATACATGTTGATGACGCATTGTTAATACAAAGACTAGAAGAAGTTAAAGATGAAAAAGAAAAACTATTATTAGGGTTAAAATCTAAATTAAATTGTGATAGTGAGGAAGAAGTTAGAAAGAAATTAGCAAGCAATAAGCAATTTGCAGAATTACTGTGTCAACTTAAAGTTAAAGTACCAATGAAAGAATCTCCTACTACAGGCAAGCAAACATTTGCTTTAGCTAAAACAGACGAAGGATTTATAAACTTACAACAACATGAAGACTCCTTTATTCAAGACCTTTGTGCCGTGCGGCTTGGTACTAAATCTACTATAGAAGAATCAAGAATAGAACGTTTCATAGGCATAGGTTCTAGGAACAAAGGACTCTTACCTATCCCACTAAAATACTATGGCGCACATACAGGAAGATGGTCAGGTTCAGATAAAGTTAACTTCCAAAACTTACCATCAAGAGATGTCAAGAAGAAAGCGTTGAAGCAAGCTTTGATCCCGCCAGACGATAGTGTTATCTTGAATGTAGATAGTTCACAGATAGAGGCACGAGTATTAGTTTGGTTAGCAGGACAGGAGGATGTAACCCAATGGTTTAGAGAAGGACGAGATGTATACCTAGAGTTTGCAAGTAAGGTATACGATCGAAAGCTAACTAAAACAGACAAGATAGAAAGATTTGTTGGTAAGACTTGTATTCTAGGATTAGGGTATGGCACAGGTGCGATAAAGCTACAGAACGTATTGAAACTTGGAGGTGCAGAACTATCCGAGACTGAATGCCAACGATTAGTTAATTTATACAGAGAGTTAAACGATAAGGTAGTTGAGCTGTGGCGAGATTGTGATGGTGCTTTGTCAGACATTGCGTCATGGCCTAAAGATAAACCTGAGTATTATATAGGGCAAAAAAAAGTAGTATCAGTTACCCCTGAAGGATTGAAGTTACCCAATGGGTTATACATATACTATCCTGAACTAGAGTGGGACACTTCTGAATTAAAAGGAGGATATGTTTATAACAGTAGGAGAGGTAAGATAGGCACATGGGGTGGTTCAGTAGTAGAGAATATTGTTCAAGCATTGGCTCGCATTATTATTGGTGAGCAGATGGTCGCTATCAGCCACAAATATAGACCTGTGTTGACGGTACATGACGCTATCGTTTGTGTAGCTGGGGAAGAAGAAAAGGATGAAGCTTTAAATTATATAATGGGAGAGATGTCTAAGCCGCCAGGCTGGGCTAAAGATTGTCCAATAACTTGTGAGGGAGGGTACGCTAAAAACTATGGGGACTGCTAAAATAAATGTGTTAAGTCTATTTGATGGAATGAGTTGTGGTCAGATAGCATTAGATAGACTAGGAGTAAAAGTAAATAAATACTATGCTTCAGAAATTGATAAGTATGCTATGACAATAGCTAAGAAAAACTACCCTAACATAGAACATATAGGTGATGTAACTCAAGTCAATGGTACAAAGCTAGATAAGATAGACCTTATGATAGGGGGCTCACCTTGTCAGGGATTTTCATTTGCTGGAAAACAGCTCAACTTTTCTGATCCTCGTAGTGCATTGTATTTTGAGTTTGTGAGACTACTTAAAGAGACCAAACCCAAATACTTTTTACTAGAAAACGTAAGAATGAAGAAAGAATTTCAAGCAATCATCACTAAAGATTTAGGTGTAGAACCTATCATGATAAATAGTTCACTACTGTCCGCACAGAACAGAGTCAGGTTGTATTGGACTAACATCCCTAACGTAACGCAGCCTAATGATTTAGGTATTGTATTAAAAGATATTATAGAAGATGGAGTGACTGATAGAACTAAGTCACATTGCCTTGACGCTAATTACTTCAAAGGGGGCAACCTTAAATCCTACTTTGAGAAACACAGACGGCAACTTATATTTAGTAAGGATGGACTATGCCATGTTGGAGATGCTGACTTAAAAGGTAATGATTCAATCAAAAGAGTTTATCACCCTGATGGAAAGTCTCCTACCTTAACAACAATGCAGGGCGGGCATCGGGAGCCTAAGATTGTCGTGGGTGGAGCATTTAGAGGACGATACCAAGAAGATGGCTCGATTAAGCAAGAGTTAGAGATAAGATCTGATGAGAAAACTAATACAGTAACTACAGTGCAAAAAGATAATGTTGTTATTAGTAACGCCACATACCGTAAGTTAACATGTCTTGAATGTGAGCGGCTCATGACTGTCCCCGACAATTATACCGAGGGAGTATCTAATACACAGAGATACAAAATGTTAGGTAATGGTTGGAGTGTGGACGTAATTAAACATATATTTTTTAACGCTATATGGATTTAGATATTGAATGGGAAGGAGAAGTGATGAAACAAAAATCACCTTTTACTACTGTACCTTTGGATATAGATACAGAATCTATTGTACAAACTATATTATTAATGAAAGCTATGTGGATTAGTAGGTCGAAAGATTATCCGTTCTTTACTCTAGGGAGAGGTGCATACCTAGATGGTAAAACAAAAGAATATTATAAAAATTTACACACTGATAATGAGATAATGGTTAAAATGTTTCCTGAGTTATATACTGAAGTAGGAACGGCGTTGAACAGTGTATTCGGAGAAGATATTTATTTAACCTCACAACTCAGAGTTCCAGGGTTTCATATCTTTCCGAGCGACAAAAAGTTTTTAAAGATAACAGGTAATTGGCACCAAGATCACCCTCACGTTACACTAGGACTAGAAGACGTTGATAGCTATGCTTTTACACTTGCAATCAAGCTACCCAAATCAGGGGGAGGTATGGACTACATCGATGAGTTTCATCAACGGCAACACTTAGCGTATAATGAAAAAGACCTAGTGATACATAATGGTCAAACAATTCATAGGATAGCGGGTATGAAAGAATATACCCCTAATGAATACAGAATTACTTTGCAAGGACATATAATTAGAAGAGATGGATTATTAGAAGCATTCTTTTAGGAGGTATGAGCAATGAATAACAGTGTCGGGAAAGGTAGTAAACGAAGACCTACAGACCAACATAAATTTGAAAGTAACTTTGATAAAATCTTTCGCCAAAAAATAGAGTGGGAAGATGAGATAAAAGAAGAGGACGACAACAAGCTTCGTCGGGAAAAAAAGAAATGACTTTAACAGAAGGCGCATTCATTCTAACAGTAAGTCTTAGTGGCAACTACGACGACCTAGAATTCGTTGGATATTTTAATGATTGCCAGACGGCGATAGAATACTATCATGAAAACTGTAGTGAATACCAAGCGGCGAGCTGCTTATTAACAGAGTATAGCAACCTACCAGGCGACCACCCTGATGTATTTGGATTTGAAATAACCGAACCACAATCATGTGGCTTCGTCGGAGTAGACCCTAAAACTTTTACAAAGGATAAATAGTGGCAAAGATTAAACAAACGGAACAAGAAAGAGAACCTATACACAAACGTACAAGCCAAGGGGGTAGGGTAGCCAAGACTTCTACTATGAACAAGTCAATGAAAAGATGTTTTAAAAAATACCGTGGACAAGGTTAATGGCTGATTTTACATGGAGTTTCTCATCACTTAAACAATACACTAATTGTCCTAAGCAATACCACGAAATACGGGTGCTTAAAAATTATACAGTCAAAGAGAACGAGGCCATGATGTATGGTAAAGAGGTACACACTGCATTAGAGAATTATGTAAGAGACGGAGTAGAGCTTGCTAAAAACTATCAACGTTTTAAAGGTATGGTAGATGCTCTTATAAATATTGAAGGCGAGAAGATATGTGAGCATGAGATGGCTTTGACTTATAATAAAGAACCTTGTGAGTTTCATGATGAGAATAGATGGGTTAGAGGCATTGCCGATTTAGTTATTATAGATGGTGCAGATGCTTATGTTGTAGATTATAAGACAGGTAATAATAAATACCCAGATCCTAAACAATTAAAGCTAATGGCTATAATGATGTTTACACATTTTCCAGAGGTACAAAAGATAAAAGCAGGATTACTATTTGTAATGAAGAATAGTTTTTTGACTGAAGAATATCATAGAAAAGATATGGATAAATTGTGGAAATCTTTTGAGCTACCATTAAAAAGACTAGAGACAAGTTATGACATGGATGAGTGGAGAGCAAACCCTACTCCATTATGTGGGTGGTGTTCAGTTGACACTTGTGACTTTTATAAACCAAGATTCTTTCCAAGCTAATGTATAAAGTAAACTGTGTAGTCTGTAGTAAAGAATTTAAAACTAACCATCCTAAATACTTATGTTGTTCAGCTCAATGTGGGGTAGCTCACAAAACAAATACAAGATATAAAAGAGAGTCAGGTAATTGGTCATTATATTTTAGACATCTACTTTCAAAAAAGAAGAGCAGTAATTTATTAACAGAAGATTTAATTAGGTTGTTAGCTAGACAAAAGGGTAAATGTGCATTATCAGGGATAAAACTTACTTGCGAAAAAGTCAAGGGAAAATATGTAAAGACCAACGCAAGTATTGATAGAATAATTGCAGGAGGGGAGTATAATATAGAGAACGTTCAATTAGTTTGCAGGGCGTTAAACTCTTTCAGGCATGACTTAACAGTTAAAGAATTTATACAATGGTGTAAAAAGGTGGCAAAAAATGGCATATACAAAAAGCCCTAGACCCTATAAAAAGGAATGGGAATTAGAACAAAAACGAAACGAGAAAAAGTCTAGAGCTGCACGAGCTAGACTTAGACGTAAAGTCGATGCCAATGGTGTTGATAAAAACGGTAACGGTAAAGCAGACAAAAGAGAAGGAAAAGATATAGCACATAAGAAAGCTTTATCAAAAGGTGGTAAGAACAAAGACGGCTATACTATACAAACTAAGTCTAAAAACCGATCTTTTAAAAGAAATTCTAAAAAGAAATTAGTAGCAGAAACAAGCACTAGAGAAAGAAAAAAGAAAACAGTCAAGAAAAAAACAAAAAAGACTTGACCTATTTTTAGTTTAGGGTGTATAGTAGTTATCCAGTTAAGTGAAACATTAAGTTAGGAAGTTATGGAATTAGTTAATGAAAAAGCAATTAAACTTGCTTTGCCTATAGAATTAAGTAACACAGTTGTAAATAATATAGAGCAAAGTAAAATATTAGATTCGCAAGATGGTATATCCAATCTATTAGTTTATTGGGGTTTAGAAGAAATGACTAAACTAAATAAACTTGTACGACTTAAAATCAATTTACCTTCCCCCATTCGTAGAGATTATAAATATCCAGGTTTGTATAAACCTTTTGATCACCAAGCAATCACCGCAGAATTTTTAAGTATCAATGAAAAAGCTTTTTGTTTTAATGAAGCTGGTACAGGTAAAACTTCTTCTGCATTGTGGGCTGCTGATTATTTAATGACACAAGGTAAGATAAAGAAAGTATTAATTATATGCCCTCTATCTATTATGTATTCTGCATGGCAAGGAGATGTCTTTAATACCTGCATGCATAGAAGTGCCGTTGTTTGTTATGGGCCTGCTCACAAAAGAAAAACAATCATTGAAGGTGATTACGATTTTACTATTATTAATTATGACGGAGTAAATATTGTTCAAGATGACATAAAGAATGCTAACTTTGATTTAATAATAGTAGACGAATGCAACGCATATAAGTCTCACACTACAAAAAGATGGAAGACTCTAAATAAAATATTAAACCCTGACACAAGAATATGGATGATGACAGGAACCCCTGCATCTCAATCTCCTATGGATGCGTTTGGATTAGGTAAGCTAATCTGTCCTGATAGAGTTCCTAGACTATCAGCTGCATGGAGAGAAAAAGTAATGTATCAAATATCTAGGTTCAAATGGATACCTAGACCTAAAGCAAAAGACGACGTATTTAAAGCATTACAACCTGCAATACGATTTGCTAAAGACCAATGCTTAGACCTACCTCCTGTTATGTATCAAACAAGAGTTGTGCCTTTAACTAAACAAGTAGAAAAATACTATAAACAATTAAAGACTCAAATGATTATAGCTACAGGAGATGAGTCAGTTACTGCGGTAAACGCTGCCGCCGGTATGAATAAACTTTTACAAATCTCTGGTGGTGCAGTTTATACAGACGATCATGAGACCATTAAGTTTGATGTTTCACCTAGACTTAACGCATTACTTGAAGTATTAGATGATACTGACCATAAGATTCTTTTGTTTGTACCATACAAACATACTATACAATTTTTAGCAGAGTTTCTTACTTCTAAAAAAATTACAAATTCAATTATTAATGGTGCTGTCTCTGCAACTGAAAGAGCAAACATCATAAACAAGTTTCAAACTCAGGATGAACCTAGAGTTTTAGTAATACAACCACAAGCAGCATCTCACGGAGTGACGTTAACTAGAGCAGACACAGTTGTGTTTTGGTCTCCCGTTATGAGTGTAGAAGTTTATTTGCAGTGTATTGCTAGGATAGATAGGGTAGGACAAAAGAACAAGATGACGGTGGTTCACCTACAAGGTTCTGATGTTGAAAAAAGGCTGTATGCAATGCTACAAGGTAAAGTAGACGCGCATACTAAATTAGTAGACTTATATAGAGAGGAGTTAGATTCATGAATGATTCAGTAGAAGAAGTTCTAGAACAACCTGTCAACAACGATAAGATTGCGTTAGATGAAATAGTTAATGCTTACATCTCAATCCGAAACGATAAAGACATGCGTGCTAGAGAGTTTCAGAAAAAAGATCAAGAGTTAAAAGCCGAGCTTACTCAACTTGAGCAAGTGATGCTTCATTCTTGTAACGAAGTAGGTGCAGATAGCATCAAGACTTCAAGTGGTACGGTTATTAAAACTTTAAAAGAAAATTATGTATGTTCCGATTGGACTAATTTCAAAGACTTTGTGTTAGATAACAAGGCCGTAGAATTATTACAACAACGCATACATCAATCAAACTTTAAAGAGTTTTTATCAAGTCGTGCTGAGGAAGGATTACCTCCAGGAATTAGTTCCATGAGGGAGTTCAATATTGTAGTTCGTAAACCAACTAGTAAATAAGGAGAAATAAATTATGGCAATACCATCAATAGTAATAACTACACCTACGGGAGTAGCTTTGTATCCTTGGTTATCTAAACCAGATACTAAATTTTCAGCAGAGGGAGAATACAAAGTTAATCTTGTGTTGTCAGCAGATAAAGCTAAACCTATTGTTGATACGATCAACGCAGTTTTTTCAACTAACGTGCAAGAAGAAATGAAGAAACAAAAAAAGAAAGATTTAAAGACTGCAAATCCTCCGTACTCGGATGAGCTTGATGATGCAGGACAACCTACTGGGAATGTCATCTTTAAGTTTAAATCTAAAGCAATGTATAAACCCGCAGTCTTTGATGCTCAAGGTAATGCTATGGTAGAAAGTAATATATGGGGCGGTTCAGAAGTGAAAGTAAATGCTACTGTATCTCCATACTTTACTGCTATTGTAGGTGCAGGAGTTGCATTAAGACTTAGAGCGGTACAAGTGATTACATTGGTAGAAGGTTCAGAAGGTGCAGGACGTTTCGGTTTTGAAGAAACGACAGGGTATGTGCATAGCAAACCTGCAGCAGGTGCGGAAGTCTTTGAACAGGGAGTAGTTCTACCTGAAGTTATTACAGAAATCACTCCTAACGCTAAACAAGGTGTAATTGCTAGTGATCGAGATGTAGTATTTACAGGGAATGCAGCTAAAGTTCCTCCTGTACAAGCAGTCCCTGCACCTGAAGTTGTTAAAACTCAACCCACGGATGACGGCAGTAACGACATTGCTGACATCGTAAGTAAATGGGGGGCTAAATAGGAACTATGGATAAACTTAAAGCCATACTAGAAAAAAACCCTAACATCGGATTAGATGAAGATACTATTGCAGTATCACAGAGTAATTTCTCTAATCAGACTAAACGTATATCGCTGAGAGGAGGTAGGTTTAGAAAAATAGTTGGGGGTAAAGAGGTAAGTACGGCTGAATCCTATATCATGAATATCATAATTGTCAAGATGGCACATACACCGTCAAGGGTGTATTATGAGGATTCGTATGAAGAGGGGAAAAAGGTGAGTCCAGTATGTTGGTCTAATGATTCCAATAAACCAGATGTAGAAGTGAGGAAACCTCAAGCCGAGTCTTGTTATACATGTCCTAATAGTGTACGAGGCTCTGGCCATGGAGGTGTAGGAACATCTTGTAGAATATCTTGGAGGGTAGCTTTAGTTTTAGCCAACGACCCTAGCGGAGATATTTTAGAATTAGTCCTTCCTTCCAACTCTTGTTTTGGGAAAGAAGAAAAAGGTAAATGGCCTTTCAAACCATACATTCAGATGCTCGCAGATAACAATGTAAGTGCAGGTAGAATTGTTACTAAGATGCAATTTGATGCTAACTCTCAGAAACCCAGAGCTTTGTTCTCTCCTGTAGATGCAGTAGAAGACTATGATATAGAGACTGTAAAGACTCAAGGTGATAACCAAGCTGCACACAACGCAATAAAACTTACTGTATATCAACCTGATATTACGGCTGAAAAAGAAGCAGTTAAGTTTGAATCGTTTGATGCTACTAAAGAAAATAAAGTAGCAATCAAATCAAAAGAAGAGTCTAAAGAGGCTCAAAAAATAGTAGATAAATGGAGGAATAAATAATGCCAAGACCATTAAGTGAAAGATTTGTATTAGGTTTAGATAGAGCTGATGAATCTAAAGTAGGAGTTAAATTAGCTAGACTATGTATTAAAGCAAACTTACCATCTAAGTATGTAGCTGAGGGATTAGATATATCTCGTATGACTCTGCATGCTTGGTACAGAGAGGGAAAAATAAGGAACTCAAATAATATAAGGATACAAAAATTTATAGATCTTGTAGAGCAAGGGTTAGCAGATGGAGTATTACCTGCTAATAATTTAGCTAGTGCAAAAGTATTTATAGAATCTGAAGTTAGACCTGTCTTATGAATATAGACTTTTATAAGAATCTATTACCCTCAACAGGTACATATTGTGTCGCCATCTTACCTTCAGGAGATAACGCTCACATGCGCCATATCTTTGTCGATACTATCGAAGAGCTAGTTGATACCATAGAAGATAAGAAAGCGGATAACCATGTGTTTATTGGCATGGCTAGCTTTGATGGACATAGTAGAAAGAACTCTAAGTACCTTAAGTCTTTCTTCGTAGATTTAGACGTAGGCGTAACTAAAGACTTCGATAGTAAAGAAGATGCTTTAGAATCTTTAAGTAAGTTTGTTAGCTCACAACAACTACCGCCGCCAGTTACCGTAGATAGCGGTAACGGTATCCATGCTTATTGGATGCTTGACCAAGATGTTCCAGTGCAAGAGTGGAAACTATACGCAGACAAGTTCAAACAACTATGTTTAAGTAACGGACTTGGGATTGACCCTGCGGTTACGGCAGACAAAGCTAGAATACTTAGATGCCCAGATACATTAAACTTTAAGTCTGATCCCCCAACCCCTACTAAAATACTTGACCAAACTGCTCAGGTATATCAATTTAGTATGTTTAAAGAGTTTTTAGGTGAAGCCATCATGCCTTTAGAAGAGATAGTAAAAACTAAACTATCAGAGGTATCTAGAAAACTTAATGGTGTGGATAACTATTCCTCTAAGTTTGATACATTAGCTACTAAAAGTTTAGACGAGGAATCAACTGAGGGTTGTCTACAGATAAGGCACATCATTAGGAATAGAACATCTTTATCAGAACCTTTGTGGTACGCAGGGTTATCAATAGCTCAACATTGTATAGATAGAGACACAGCAATACATGCATTATCTAAAGATTATCCAGGGTATACTAAAGAAGGTACTGAAAGAAAAGCTAATCAAACTCAAGACAAACCTCAATCCTGTGCTGTCTTTGACAATCTTAATCCTGGGATATGCGAGCAGTGTCCCCATCAAGGGAAAATTACAAACCCTTTAGTACTAGGTAAAGTATTTGTACCTGCACCTACTACTAGAAATCCTATAGTCACTAAAACAGAAATATTACCTAACGGAGTACCTTCGGTAACTACCAGTCTACAAGGACTTCCCGCAGAATTAGAACGAGAAGGATTTTATAGAGGTCAGAGTGGTGGTATATACTTTAAGCCTGCACCCGTCTATGACGAGGATGGGCAGTTAGTAGAACAGAAGACACATAAGGTTTCTACTTATGACTTCTATTCTTTGAGAAGAGTTATTAGTCCAGATGAGGGTAACTGTATGCTCATGAAGTTGGATTCTCCTCATGATGAACCTGCAGAATTTTATGTGCCATTTAGTATAATATATGATGGTAACGAACTAAGAAAATTAGTATCTAAAAACGGGCTGTTGTTTAACCCCAAAAACAACCAATGGAAACTTATTATGGATTATTTAGTAGCATGGGGTGAATATTTACAGACTGACAAATCAGCGTCAAAAATGAGAACTCAGATGGGATGGACGATTAAAGAAGATGCTTTTGTTATAGGAGGGCTAGAAATAAATCGAGATGGACAAGAGATAGATAGCCCTACCTCTCCATTGTGTAATAACATAACAAAACACTTAGAGAGAAAAGGTTCTTATGATATATGGAAAGAGGTTACTACTAAACTTAATCAACCAGGTTTTGAGATACATGCCTTTGTGATGTTAGCAGGGTTTGGTTCTGCTCTTATGCCCTACACATCCACTTCAGGGGTAAGCATATCTTTAACTGGAGATACAGGTGCAGGTAAGACAGGTGCTTTGTATTCAGCTTTAAGTATATGGGGTCACCCTAAACACTTGTCTGTATTAGAGACTACTCCTAATGGACTTACAGGGAGGTTCTTATCCTTACACAACTTACCTTTTGGAATGGATGAAGTAGGTAATATGGATGGGGTAGTGTTGTCTCAAACTATTCATAAGATATCTCAAGGTAAAGCTAAGCTTCGTATGCAAGCATCTATAAACGCTGAAAGAAAGCATGAAGATAATGCTTCACTCATTGGTATGTTTACCACTAACCACTCTTTGATAGATAAGCTCACTATCACTAAGAAAGATCCGAATGGTGAGATAGCTAGACTTATTGAGTTTTACTTACATAAACCTAAGATACTTGTAGATAACCCTGCCGAGGGGCGTAATATGTTTAACCCTCTACTAACTAACCATGGATGGGCAGGCCCAGAGTTTATTAAGGCATTATTCAAGTACGAAAGAAGTGAGATAGACAAGAAGCTAAACTACTGGGTAACTAAATTTAAAACAGACTTTGGTGATGACACTGCATACAGATTCTATGAGAACTTAGTTTCGGTAGCTATGGTATCAGGAGAGATAGCGCACCAAGCTAACATTGTAAGTATAGATATAGACAGAGTATTTTCAAAAGTAATAAGCGAGCTGATAGACATTAGAGATAACGCGGATCACAATGCCGATAGAAACTATCAATCTTTAATTGGAGAATTTGTATCTAAGAACAACAACTCTATACTAGAAATACATGAGAATAAAGTTATTTTAGAACCTAGAAATCAACTTCTTATTAGACTTGATACGGATAAAAAAGAACTGTGTATTGTTAAGTCTACGTTTAGAAAATGGTTGATAGAGGAGGAACGTATATCTCCTAAGCAGTTTATATATCAACTAAAACAAAACGGTATAGATATTACAGAAAAACGTAAGAAGATGGCATCAGGATGGAAGCCGGGTTTAGATGAGTTTAATCTTAATGCTTATATTATAAATACCGACACTCTACCAAAGGATGTTATAAAGGAAATAGACCCTGAACTTGTATGAGGAAGTGGAATGGATTTTCCCCTTTGATGGTATGCAGATAGGGGAGAGTTTTTTTGTGCCTACTCTTAAGACATCTCATATGATATACGCTATAGAGTCAGGTGCTAAAAGGGCTAAAGTAAAAGTTAAGACGTATGCTACGTCAAAGGATAATCATCTAGGTGTTAGAGCTTGGAGGATAGGTTAGTCTAGTAGTCCACTATCATAAACTAGTTTACGTTTTTTTCTTATACCAGATAAAATTTTAGACTCTCTTCTATTCATTTTATCTAATTCTAATCGTTTTCTATCCGCACTTATAAGATTTTTTGGCATTTCTATAAGTCTTTGACGTCTAACACGTACTCCACTTAACATTTTAGTTGCACTTTTAACATAAGAGTTTATTCTAATTAAGGCTTTGTGTTCTCGACGATGCTCTAACATTGCTTTTCTATCCCAACCTTTAGATATTAAATCTTTATACTGTTTATAAGCTTTAGTCACATCTGCTTTTAACTCATAAAAATCAGAAGTTGCTCTATTACCATACTCTTTTGATATGAATGCACTTGTCCCGGGCCATTTAAGTATAGCTTCTCTATCGGTTGGAGTAGCACGTTCATAATTTAACATACCAGAGTCTTTTATCATTTCGTCAGCAAATAAAGTTGCTAGTCCTGCACTGTATCCAAAATATTGACGGAGAAAGTAGTCTATCTTTATAGGATTTAAATCAAGACCTAGTTTATCCGCACTTCTACCAATAAGTTTAGCAAGTTCTGTAGTGCCCGCAGTATATTTTAAGGATATATCTGTATCTTCTAACCTTTGAGGGACAATACTTCTACCTAACCTAGCGCTATAATTATATTGTAGTTCTAGAAAAGGTCTTACCAATTGAGGTATAAAATTCATTGCCCCAACATCCGCAAGAGCTCTACCAAGACTATGTTTAAATTTTTGAGAATCTTCTGACTCTTCATACATATAATTCCAAACATGTTCTGGTAGTATTTTACCTATAAATGTAAATATATCTGGTCTTAAAGATATATAAGCTCCATTACCAAACACTAAACGACGGTCTTTTATTGAAGTATCTAGCTTTTCATACTCCTCATCTCCAGCCATTGTTGCTGCATATAATAAAGTTAACGCTGATGTAGTCATAGCAGTAGTTAAAAACTTTTGTACTCCTTCAGCTCGTGCTGTCCCTGTTATTCCCCGTCCTGATATTACCCTACCTTGTACCGACAAAGCTTGTAATGCAGCGCCAAAGAATGGGATAGTTTGTCTACCAATAGAAATTATAGAGGCAGATCCTGCACGTCTAAAGTTAATTACCTCAAAAGCTCGTTCTAATGCTAAACCTCTATCATTAGTTGACATCATAGTTTGTTCATATACAGCTTGTCTAACAGCGTTATCTGATGCCATAGCAATACGATTTAAAAGTCCTGAAAGAGATAGTTTTTTTGATCCTACTTCTATTGCACTTCTACGAGTAAGTCCAGGTACACGTTCTATTTGTTTTCTTACGTTAGTAAGAAATCCGGGGTCTTTATCCATAGCAGTATCAATTAGCATATCTCCTTGTAAGTATGTACTAAATCCTCCTACCGCTCCTGAACGTTTTATCTCAGTATGAGTTTTACTCATATCAAGTAGAGTTAAAGGAAATTCTTTTAAGACTCTTAAAGGAATCATTAACGCACTTATAGGATTTAATCCTGAACTAAACATAGCACTTGCAGCATCTTGCGGAAGTTGAGCTATTGAAAATAAAGGGTATAAAACTATGTTACTTCTTAATATATTAGCTACATCAGAGAAAAAACTTATACCAGGTAGAATAATATTTTGAAGACCTCGTAATGCTGTTGCATATACTGGATCAGAATATTGATAATGTATAGGAGTTACAGTTCCTGTTTTAGGATTTCGTCTCATTACGGTAGCAGTTTGCTCATTTCCTCCAGATACTACTTCTCTAATTGTACCTTCAGGCATGTACGCTTGAGTAGCTTCTACTTTATTTATAGCCGCTTTATTTAAGACTCCTCGTTTAATACTACTAGAAATCCATAAATTCATATTATCAAATAAGTTGTTTACTGGTTTATAAGAACCCCGTATTTTTTGAAATGTACCAGAGTCTCCTAAGCCTTTTGAATTTTGTTGAGGTCCTTTTTCACCTTCACGAAAGAAAGGAACATAAGAATCTTCTGGATTACTTTCAGTATCCATTGCGTCAATTAAATCGTTTGCATCATCTTGAGACATAATTTCATTATCGACTAAGAATTGTACTACATTATTTTTTGTTGCTATCCAATCTTGCTGAACTTTATCTAAAGCATTGTTTGTAGCTTTATTAATTTGAGCTCCTAATTCTAAGCCTGATTTAATATTTGCATCTGTCATATCTACTAAAACATAACCTTTTTGATATAAATTATTAGCTTGTACATCTTTTCCTTGATTAATTAATTTTTGAGCTTCTCGTTTAATCTTAATGTTATTATCTTTTAAACTCTGAGACCGTAAAGCTTGAAAATATTTAGATGCATACTCACGCATTTTAGCGGGCTTCTCATTCATTTTCTTTGCTATTTGTTTAAGTTGTTCTTCTATTTTTATAAGGCTAGGAGAATTAGGATCATCTAATATATCAAACATGTGAGTGTCTTCGTTATAAACTATGTTGCCATATTGTATAAACATTTGAGCAAGTTCATCTACATGTAGTGCTTGAGAAATAGAAATTTTTCTAAGAACATCTTGAATTTCTTTCGCACTTTTTTTAGCTTTATCAGCTTGCTCTCTAATAGCCATATTTAAACCATAATCAAAAGAAAATATAGAAGTAGCCACTGATTGAGCTACACTAGCTATAGAACCTCCATCTATATCTTTAGATCCTATAAGATTACTTCGGGTGCTAGTTGTTTTAGGTTTAACTTTTTTCTCTTCTGTGGTTTTTGCTTCTTCATTTAAAGATTCTAAACTTTTCTTTTTAGGTAGAACGGTATTAGGACCTTGAGCTTGTACTTCTGCGTTAGGACCTTTAAATAATTCTGGAGCTAAAGAGATCACATCATTTAACAAAGTATTTTCTATATTTGATAGACCTAATGCTTCAGTTACTACCTCTACAAAGTCTGTCCATAAACTAGATATAGTTGTGGGTGTTGATTCTGTACTAGGGGTCTCGGCTAAAAACTTTTGAAACTCTTGGTTATTAAAAGCTTCTGTAATAAACTCGTCCATAGTAGCTAGCTCATTATCAAATGCAAATCCACTGTCTCTACTAGCTTGTTTAGCTTGCTCATATAAATTAACCATACGTCTGCCTAAAGCAGTAACGCCTTTACCTTTCTTAACATTCTGTCTTACCCAAAGAGCAGTAGCAGCATGCGTAGATTCGTGCAATACAGTTTCTGCATCTGCATTATCTGAAACAGCGACTGAATCTGTTATAGTAGTATATGTCCCATATTCAGCAACATCTCCTACAGCCTCTAACCCAGGGGTAACATTAAATTTTGTTTTCTTTATATTAGGTAGAGCTCTTAATTTTTGTAGAAGAGAAGCTTGAGGTTTTGTAAGTCTTTCTTTAAACACAGTACCTAATTTATTAAATACTTGTCCTAGAGTTTTTGCTTCTTTTAATCCTTCTATAATCTTTTTACCTATAAATTTGCCTGGTCTTTTAGAAGGTTTTTTCTCTCGTATTTTTCTAAATCTTTTAATTGAGTTTCCATCTTGGTCAAATTCTTCATATGATTCAAACCCTGCTTCATTAAGTTCTTTTTCTTTCGTATCAATGTCTTTTTTGTTTTCTTCTTTTTTACTCTCAAGAAGTTGTTGTTTCTTAGATTTAACTTTAGCTTTATTTTCTTTGATCCTAGGAGCTAAAGTCTCTAATTGTGATATATCTTTTTTAGTAGGATTAAGTACTTGTTCGTTGTTTAAAGGAGTTCTAATAGTTCCTTTACCTTCTTTAGAAACTAACTCAAGACCATTAGGTCCATCTTCTATAACCCCTTTTAAAACTTCTACTTTATCCCCCACAACACGACCTATTCTAGCTTTAGTACCTACTTTAGGATTCTTAAGTATTGGGTTTTTAGCGTTGTCTATTAGTGGATTGTCGACTGTTCCTGCTGTATCAGAATCTCCTCCAGCACCTGACTGATTAATGTCCACTGGTCCTGTGTCAAGTTTTTTAATTGACTCGGTAGCGGGAGATTTGGATTCGTCAGGTATTGTATTGCTAGTTCCAGTTCCTTGTCCTTTAGTGGTTGATTCTGCATTAACAAGCCCCTCCTTAGATTTTTGTATTTGCTTAATTGAATTCTTAACTGCTTGTTTATTTACACTCTTAAGACCTGTTTCTTTGTTTAGTGTTTCTGTTAAAACATTATCAGCTATTTCTAACCCTTCAGGAGTAGAAAGGTCTACATTTTTTAATGTCTTATAAGCAGTGGAAGTCTTAAGAATACCTAATTTTTTAAAAGTAGGTTCATCAAACGTTTTAATAGGAGTTTTCTTTATTTCTCTAGCTTCTACTCTTTGTCTTTCTTTTTTAAGTTCACTTAACTCTTCTTTTATTAATTGACCTCTATTTTTTTGATCCTCTTCAGCAACAACTTCACGTTCTTCCAGTCCTGCGTCTAGTTTCTCTTGCTTACGAACTTTATAATTATCTAAAGCTTGTTGAGAACCACTAAAAGTTCCGGCTAACGCAAACCCAGCTACTGCTCCCTCTGCCATAGCTTCAGCTACTCCCTCTAAAGGGGGTTTATTTAATGCTAAATTTTGAATAATTTGTTCTTGCCCAGATTGAGGCATTTCTTCAAACGCAGATTCTGCAATACCCGCTTTAAATAGTTTTACTAAAGCATTTTTAGTTTGTTTTTTTGTAGCTTCATTAGCAACTTGACCTGCTAAAGCAGCATCTATATCAATTAGTCCTAGTTTAGTAGCTACTTTACCTCCTAGTAATCCAAACATTCCTGTCAACACACCAGTACCTAATGCAGCAGTTGATTGTACTGGACTTAACAACCCTTCTTCAGTTTGTTGTCTAATACTTTCTGCAGATGCTCCTGCTGCTACTACACCTTCACCAAAAGCAGCGGCTTTAATATAATTAGGAACAAAAGTTGCTCCTCTTGCAGCCATAGCTTTACCTGCAACAGTTAATGCTTTCCTTGCAATAGCGGCCCCTCCTATCATTTGAGGTATAGTTTGAAGTACCGTATCAAGTAATGCGGCTGGGTTATTTACTAAAGCACCTAATGTCCCTGTAAATCCTTCAGCATCGCTTACTTCTTTTTCTTGAGCAAGTTGTTCGGGAGTTTTTAATGCTTGTAGATAGTTACGTAAGTCTTGTAAATCTCCACCAAATACAGCATCTTGTGCAGCTTCAATTCCTTTTCCAGCATAACCTAGGGTGGGTATATCAGCAAGACCTATAGCAGCTTCGCCTAAACCTATGACACCTTGAGCTAATGCTAATGCAGGATCAGTAACGTATCTATCAAAATACCCTGAAGGTTCAGCTTCTACATTGTAAGTTTCTGCAGCTTCTTGAACAGTAATATAATCTTCTGTACCAGCTTTATCAGGGTTGGCATCTAACCAATTTTGGTATTTATTTGTAGGAGTAGTAACTTCTTCAGTAACTTCAGCTGTACCTACAGAGACTTCTTTAGTAGGTTGAGGAGTAACTTCTTCAGTAACTTCAGCTGTACCTACAGAGACTTCTTTAGTAGGTTGAAGAGTAACTTCTTCAGTAACTTCTTCGGTAACCTCAGTATCATCTAAGTTATAAGTTTTTGCAGCTTCTTGAACAATAATATAATCTTCTGTACCAGCTTTATTAGGGTTGGCATCTAACCAATTTTGATATTTATTTGCCATTTTTAGAGCCCTTTATATAATACTATCAGCTGCTTTTCTTTTATTCTTTATAGCTTCCGCTCTTTCTTCTTTAGTCATTTTTTTATTTGTTCCAGATCCAGTTTCATCTGCGTTTCGAAACCCGAGACTTTCTGGTAGATCTTCAGGTAATATTCCACTATTAATAGCATCTAAAACATATTGAGTTGTTTCTTTTAGTTCTTGCTCAAGTAGTTCTGGAGTTTCTGCAAAAGCTGTTGAAGGATCTAAATATTTATCTTTTATTCTTTGAGTAGCTATTTTTAAAGCTTCTATCATATTTTTATTGCCTGTAGCTCTAGCTGCTAGTCTTTTGGTAGTATTATCTATTTCAAGCTCAATAAGCTTAAGTTGTGTTCCTCTAACTTCTTTACCATATGCTTCAAAGCCTTTCATGTCACCCATATCTTCAGCTCTCTTCATCTTACCAAGAAGTCTGTCTTCTTTACGTGATAGCTTCTCTTCTTTAATAAGGGTGTCATCATCTTTAACATATTGTTCAAAAGCTGGAGCAAGTCCTTGAGCTACGTTTGTAAAGGCGTTTTGGTCTTGTCCACTAGCAATTCCTAGTCCTGCTCTTATCATAGCATCAGGCATCATACCTTCTCTTCTTTTAGCTATTAAATCTTTTTCTTCTTGTATAGCTGTTCTTTCATCATCATAGTATTTATTATCTATACCAAAGGCTGCTTTTCTTTCTTCTAAATCTACTTTGTAGTCTGCAACTTGAGGTTCTTCAAGCATCCCATATACCTCTGATACTTCTCGACCAAAAGGAAAAACAGAGTTAGTGTTAACATCTATACCTTCTAAAACTTCTCCTCCAGGTGCATACCCTACGATACCCCCTCTTTCAAAGTTCTGAGGCATATTTGGTGTAGGTAGTGGCGCTATGCCGGTTTCGCTAATAGTTTCTGAAGTAGACATAACTTCTTCTGGTGGCATTTCAGGCCCCATGTTACTAGTCAGTGCACCTATTCCTGTAGGCATTGATAATTGTGCTATCATTTCTTCAGCAACAGTTTGATTAGGTTGTTCAGCTTGAGACGCTTCATACTCTTTACGCATATCTTCTCTGCGACCAACCTCTCCTAATGCTAAATAGGTAGGGACATCTCCTGTGGGATTGTTTATGTATTGAACTAATGCGTCGTCTGTTACGCCTTTTAACCTATCTTGTACCTGAATAATATTCATATTTTACCTTAGCCTAATTTATTATAGAGACCTAGACCTGCTAGACCTAATCCACCGAGTTGAGATGCCATGTTTGGAGCTGGCGCATAGTTAGTTTGTGTTGAACCTAATGCACCTGCAGTACCTCGTAGTATATTTGATTGATACTCTAATGCTGCTTTCTTGGCATTTGCGTTCTCTAAATATTGTTGTTTGTTTGCATTTAAATACTCTTGATCCATTCTTTGTTGCTCTCCACCAGAAGCTGCTAGAGCCTGAATTCTTGCTAAGTCTGTCTGTTGATCGAGGGCACCTAGTTGTCCTAGAGCTTGTCCTCCTGATATTTGACCTTGTAATCCAGCTAATCCTAACTGTCTATTTAAGTCTGCGCCAAACTGATTGCCTGTTTGTTGCATTCCCTGCATTTGTAAGTCTGCTGATTGATTAGCTTGTTCACTTTGCTGTCTCATCTTTGCAGCTTGTAGGTCAGCGGCTTGATTTGATGTTTGACTTTGTTGCCTCATCTGTTGAGTTCGTAAATCTGCATCTTGGTTATACTTTTGGCTTCCTTGCCTCAATCCTTGAGCTTGTAGACCAGCTCCTTGGTTAGCTGAATCTGCCTGTAACCTGCGAGCTTGATCTTGTGTAAATGCTTGTTGTCCTTGTTGGTAAGCTTGTTGACTTCCTGTCGCTTGTATAGCACCTAGTTGAGTTGCTAAGGCTCTGTCTGCTTCAGCCTCCATTAGAGCTTGTCTACCACCACCAAAAGTACCTCGACTTATAGAACCTAAACCTCTACCTGATTTAGCAATGTCAGCCTGTCTTCTGGCTTCTTGAGTTTGTACATCAACCACTTGTTGCTGATAGGGGTTCATGTAATTTGCTGCTGCTGAGGGAGTAAAAACACTTGTAGATACTGTGTCATCTACAAAAACGTCCGATACATTTTGGTCGTTAAAAGTGTCCGATACTGTACTTGGTCTTGTATAACCAGCATATATGTTCTCACTTGTAATTGTGTCGGGGCTGTAAGCAAGAGCACTACCTATACCTTGGTTCATTGCATAATTTCCCGTGCCCATAGCTCTGTTTAATGCATTAGTTCCTTGTGCTATTTGAGCAGGGTCTCTTAAATTTCTTGTTTGATTTTGAGCAGCGTATTGGTCATTTCTAAATCCTGCAACTCTAGGCCCTTGGTATACAGCTGCACCCTTAACACCCGTGACATTACCCGAACTATCAGTATTATAAGTTTCATTTGCTACCTGCTTCATTTGTTCTTTGTAGTATGGCTCTGCGTATTCAGGGAGGTTAGTTGAATAAGAAGTAGACTGTTGTGCTGCCGGTTGCTGACCACCTCCACCACCTTTACCATATTCAACTAAACCTGTTGCTGGGTTTATAGTCCCTGAACCCCCTACTGATTTAAGTAAGCGAGCTTCATAGTCATTGATATGAGCAAGTTGAGTATCACCCATACGACCTTCAGCAGCTATATCTTTATATAGTCGCTTAATAAGCCACACTTTAATTCTTTTAGGTATCATCTTTAATAACATTTATATTACTCCACTGGTAATTCATAAAATACAAGTTTCTTCTTATATCCCTCATCTTGCCAAATCTTTTCCCACCCAGGTCTACCGTATGACTCTATCGTAGTACAACCTGTATCTCTTGCAAACTTTCGTAACTGTTCCAAACCTATCTTGCCCCACTTTTTTATTTTCTTGCCACCTACAAAATGCATTACTAATGCTCTTGCTTGTGGATAGTCTGAGACTTCTGTTACCCAAAAAGCATAAATATTATCGTCGTCAAACGCAATCCACAACTGTTGGTTCTTGGTGAGAAGTCCTTCTAATATATCGTTTGCAGTGAACCTACCATATGTATATGCGGCACATCCCTCTGCATACTTCTCTATTTTATTCCATACTACTTTTATGTGGTCTTTAGGGACCATTGATGTTTTTATCAAGCTGGCATATACCTTTCGGGATTAATTTCTTTCCCTTGTTTTTCTGTCCCTGTTCGGGCCTGTCTTACTTTGTCCATCATAGCATATAAACGTTTAGATCCAGCATCTGATGAACCATTACCTAGATGACTAACTACATCAGCAGGTACAACAAACTCACCTTGTGATAAAGCAGCAGGCTGACTTCCATCAATCTGGGCTGCAAGACTATCACTCATACCATCTCCTGGTCCTTCTAACATACCGCCTTCTGCGTATCCTCTAACCGCTCCGCCTTCTGCATAATAGTTTGTCATGCCAAGCATATTTCCTAGGGAGCTACCGTTGTTACCACCAATTTGAAAAGTTCCTGGCCTCTGTCCTTTTTGCCAATTACCACTACTATCTTTATAATGACTTTGAGGTACATTTTGCATTCCCCCCAACACACCGGCAGAATAGGCTGGTCTAAAATCAATAGGGACTTCTTGCCCGTTCGGCATTGTTTTCATTTTAGGTTTAGCCGCCTCCGCTGCTATAACATTAGGTGACTTTCCTATCTCTCCTGTATTAACATTTAAAGAACCCACATCTCCTCCTGATGCTATGGGAGATGATGAGTTATCAGCCCCTGCTATATTTGCATTAGAGGAAGCATTAGTTGGTGTAGGTGCAATTGTAGGTTGTGCATAAGATGTTCCTTGATTTCTAGCTAATGCACCTGCCATTCCTCCGCCACCTATAGAAGGTGCAGGTCCAGTGTTAGATCCTTTACCTATTTGTCTAGGTACTTCACCTCCAGGTCCAGTGTTAGACCCTTTACCTATTTGTCTAGGTACTTCACCTCCAGGTCCACCTTTACCTATTTGTCTATCTACTCCGCCACCTATAGAAGGTGCAGGAAAAGGATCGTATTGAGGAGATGCAGGTACATAGTCCATAAAAGGTGCAGGTGGATTGTTAGATCCTTTACCTATTTGTCTAGGTACTTGACCTGCTTTAGCAGGGGTGGCGGAGTGCCAAAAACTATCATCTTTAGGAAGTGTAACCGCTCCAGGTGGAGGTTCAACGGAAACTGTTCCTTTACCTATTTGTCTAGGTACTCCGCCACCTATAGAAGGTGCAGGTCTATTGTTAGGCATTCCTTTACCTATTTGTCTAGGTACTCCGTCACCTTTGCCATCAAGTGACGTTCCTATAGCTAATTGTCTAGCTTCTTCGCTACCTACTTCACCCCCTTCAGCAAACTTATTAATATACCCATAAGCATTAGTTCGATCGCTTGTTCCTCCGATATATGGGCTTCCTGAAGGAGGCGTTCCTTTTACGTATGTACCATCTTGTAGCTGATAGTGACTTGGTGCTCTACCTCCAAACACAGACTTTGATCCAGGGTCATAATCAATAGGCACAGTCATTTGTGTTCCATACGCACCTGTCATCATTCTTGTTTTAGGCTTCGCCGCTTCCGCTGCTATAGCATTAGCTGATTGTCCTATCTCTCCTGTATTAACATTTAAAGATCCCATACCTCTGTTTATATTTAAAGCGGGTTGAGCATTTACATTAGAGGAAGCATTAGTTGTAGGTTGTGCGTAAGCTGTTCCTTGATTTCTAGCTAATGCGCCCGCCATTCCTTGGTCTGCTCTAGATTCTATAGTACCACCTTCTGCGTATGCTGGTACCATACCGCCTTGATTTGCATATAGTCTAAGTCCTGAGTCTTCGTTTATTACATCTCCAATGCCTGAGTCTAAAGCGGGGTCATTTAAATTAAGTGTTTCATAAGGGTCGTATGCCTCTGCTTCTCTTGCATCATCAAAGGTCTCATACTCTGGTTCGGTTGCTGCTGCTAAAATAGGCAATCCAGTTAAACCTAATTTCATATAACCTTTACCCATGCTACCATCACCTAGTCTTTCTACTCCTCCTGAGAAACTTGTGTCTGGAGCAGTATAAGAAGCATATCCCTCAGTAGTAGGATCATATCCTCCAGAAAATTGATCTGGTACTCCTGGTGTTCTACTTGCAAAGCCTGAACCTGCGTTACCCATTCCTATGTTAGTAGTTGCTCCTCTTTGGAAATCACTTAGATTACTAAGCTGAGACTGACCTGGATTAACCATATTCATATTTGGGCCTATGTTACCAGTAGCGCCTACTGTCGTTGCTCCTGGCATTCCCGAAGCTTGAGTTACAGACTCTCCTAAAACATCTGGAGTAGCATAAGGTGAATATCCATTTGTAAATGCTCCTGCTCCTGCTCCTGCACCCGCGCCCGCACCCGCGCCGAAGGCCTGCGCACCACCTTGTCCTAATGCGCTACCTGTCATGTTACTCATAGCAGCTTGGTTTGCTGCTGCAGTTGTTGTTCCTGTTGCCGAAGCAATGCCTTGAGCAAGTGCAGGGTTAAAAGCATCCGCTATACCAACACCACCGTAACCACCAAGGCCGCCCATTAAACCAGCACTAAGTACATCTCCACCTGTTAATGCAGCAATACCTGCCCCTGTCGCTGCACCTGCTGCAATTCCAGCTCCAACTCCCATTCCTCCAAAGCTTGCTCCCCCAGTAAAATAACCTGCGGCGATGGGTGCTGCTGTTGCTAAGATGCTTCCTAATGACATAATAAATCCTATTTATTTAAGTTGTATAATACCACGTAATATGCTACGTATAAACCGTTTTATACGGCTTCGGCACCTGATATGGTAATGGTTAATTCGGTTCCATCGGACACTGCTTGTATCGTATCTCCAGGGTTTGTTATCTGTAATCCTGACCAATGTAAATATCCTTGTTTAAGTACTGGATAAGTGCCTATAAGCTCATTATCGTTTGACGCGGCGCCACCGGCTGAAACTATATATATTGATACTGTCCCTGTTGAACCTGAAGCTCCACTATGATTAGCTACCATAATATCTTTTATATAAGTACGTGTGTTAACTGGAGTTTCATATAGTATTACTACAGTAGTAGTTAAAGCTGCTTGCGCTAATCTAAGACCCGTTAAGTTTTGAAATTCTCCTGACATTATATCCCCAGCCAATGCATTGTATTATTAGTGTGTAAGTTAGTTATCTCATCTAAGTGTGCTTTATCTAATTGTGCAAAGTATAACCTTAGTTGATTCTGTAATTGGTTCTGTTGGTCTTCACTATATTCTATTCTAGGAAGCGCTAAGTTAGGTGCTTTAGGTTGTACGACGTGTGCCATATTAACCCCTCATTCCATCTGGTTTAGCATCAACTCTCGTATCGCCGAGTTGCCACTGTGTGCCCAAAGTATCTGATGATATTTTAAAATTCATTTGTCGTCCTCGTGCTCTGATGAATACTTGATTCGTATACTGATCTATTGTTGCTGCTGTTGTAGTAACACCTCTAGTTAATGTTGTCCCAGCCACATCCGTAGTCTGTGTTGCGGCTCCTGGAAACTTAGTGACAGCAACTGCCATATCGACTGCAGGTGTTAGTGTGGCTCCTGTCACAGGATTGACTGTTTGTGACGCAGTAAAGTCTACATCAGGTATTACTTTCTTAGTCAACATATAAAATTCACCCTCTGCAATATCCATAAAGGCAGACTCAATGTATGCGTTAATAGCCAGAGGTGCTGCACCTAAAGGCTGTCCATTATTAGGACCTTTCTCATGTGAGTATAAGTATCCACCCGAAGTAGCTAGTGCATATTCGTTAACCCCTGCATCCACCCAAGTTGTTCTGTTAAGTTGCCCATAATACCAAATATCATCACGGTAGTTGTAGATTACATAGCGATCAATTGTAAGCGAAGGTGTTGCCCCACCAGAACAATAGAACCATACGACCTCATTAAATTCTTTATTAGTACCACTGTGAATAAGTTGAGCTTGTTCTCTGTTAATATCTTCAAATATATATCTTAGTAATGGGCATTTAAGAACATTAACTCGACCATCATATACAAAGAAGTTATCCGTTCCCATCCAATACATATTGTTGTTAACACTTGCCCAAGCATTAGGGCCCATAATGTTAGTGTCATTAGATAAAAGTTGTAGTC